>Ga0209208_10004497_pt1 | contig 19738 bp, 20 predicted proteins | sample S1TSphfallax_3_FD_187694 | JGI IMG/M metagenome (GOLD analysis project Ga0209208, IMG submission 187694) | Host-associated microbial communities from peat moss isolated from Minnesota, USA - S1T2_Fd - Sphagnum fallax MG (SPAdes) (version 2) | ecosystem: Host-associated > Plants > Peat moss >...
TGACAACCGGAACCGGCAGTTATGAGCAAAACGAAATACTCACCCAACACTGGGTTGGTAGGTCACGAGATCCGGCGGGTCTTTGAGCTTTCTTGCGGGTCGAAGACATCCCTGGGATCCAGTCGAGGTGCCCGCCCAATCTCCCATCGAGATGCCCAAAGGTGGGCAGTGCAGGAGGAGCTAGCCGATTCTGTCGAGGTCCCAAAATGGGGCTGGGCGAGGGGATGGGGAGGACAAGGATAAAAGCTGATCACTCAGTCGAGGTCTCCAAAAAGATCGAGTTACAACAATCGAGGTCCCAAAATTTGCAAAAAGTCGACGTCCCCAAAAGGATGGAGTTACAAACATCCCAAAAGGGGACAAAAAGTCGATGTCCCCAAAAGGATGGAGTTACAAACATCGAGGTCCCAAAATTTGGAAAAAGTCGACGTCCCCAAAAGGATGGAGTTACAAACATCGAGGTCCCAAAATTTGGAAAAAGTCGACGTCCCCAAAAGGTTGGGAGTTACAAACATCGAGGTCCCAAAATTTGGAAAAAGTCGACGTCCCCAAAAGGATGGAGTTACAAACATCGAGATCCCAAAAGGGGACAAAAAGTCGACGTCCCCAAAAGGATGGAGTTACAAACATCGAGGTCCCAAAAGGGGACAAAAAGTCGACGTCCCCAAAAGGATGGAGTTACAAACATCGAGGTCCCAAAAGGGGACAAAAAGTCGACGTCCCCAAAAGGATGTAGTTACAAACATCGAGGTCCCAAAAGGGGACAAAAAGTCGACGTCCCCAAAAGGATGGAGTTACAAACATCGAGATCCCAAAAGGGGACAAAAAGTCGACGTCCCAAGTCAGGCTGCGGAGCGGCGACGGCGCTCCACAGGGTTGGCGAAACATGTGCGCCACTTGGCGGAACAGGGTGGGTAGCTGGAAGTGGCGATTCGGTGGCGAAAGAGTGGCGAAACCGGGTGCTGCGTTCTCTGTCTCCTTTCGCGCTACCTTCCGTGGCGTGCCCCCTTTCCTTACCCTCTCGTCTTTTCTCTCTCTCTCTCTCTCCCGCGTCCGTCTCTGCGTTCTCTCTCTCTCTCTTGTGTCCGATCACACCTAAGAATCCACGAGCTTGCGCGCATCTAGATTGTGTTCTCACGTCCGGCACGCACCCATCTTTTCGTCCATTCTTGTAGATTCTCTTACTGGCTCTAGACCGCTGCGATCTCTGCTCGCCACCTTTGTCGTCTCCAAACCCTAATTAGATTCTACCGATTTCGGAAACCTCGTTGTAAGGGTTGCGTACAAGAGTCGCGAGGAGCTCGTCTCTTTGCTTTGCTTTGCTTTGTTTCTCTCTAGAATATATTCATTACGCGTGGTGGAGAGCATTCGCGAGCGTAAAAAGACACGGGTAGTGGAGCGGAGCGGAATTTTTAGGGTTTGGATGTCATTGGTTCCCCCTCCCCGCACTGGACGTCGTCTGAGGTCTGTAGTTGACTTTTGGTTTCTCGTGGGATTTCGGAGGGAGTGGGGTTTTTGTTTTTTGCGCTTTTGGGTTTGTGAGAGGTTTTGAGAGCAAGGGGTTTGCGGATCGCCGTGGGTGTAGTATTGGGAAGTAGTTTTTGGGCGTGGATCTACTGTTTTCAGGAGGTTTGTGTTGTGGGGAATTTTGTGCTGGTTTCAGAAAAATCTTGGGTTGCTAGTAAGAGGCAGAGAGACGGACTGCACCCAAATTGGACTGCGCCCATGACGATGACCGCGCCTCCTCTCGATGTGGGTGGCGATTCCCATCCTTTGCCCGCTGTGTGTGTGTGTGTGTGTGTGTGTGTGTGTGTAGTCTCTGAAAGATCCTCACAGTTTTAGTGGATGGCAGGAAGATGATGATATGCTGGTACCACCACAAGATTTCAACGACGGCATAGAAGCCATGGAAGGTTGGTCCTTCGGATCTCTTCGCCCCATAGTCATGTTCAAGCTTTTGCGCTTGTGCGGCTCTCTGTAGTTCCATTCTGTTACCAACTGCTTTGTTCTTCTTTGTCAGGAGCATCAACTGGGTATATTAGCGAGCATTAGATGATGGGTCATCCAGGATCCAATCTCACCTTTGGTGGAGAGGGGTTGGGGTGGTGTTTTGTTTTTGCTTATTTTTTTTGGTGTTGGGTTGCAGTGGTAGGTCAAGGGGAGACTGTCTCCACTGTGGATAATCATCCAGCTGATAATCCACAGACTGGGAAGTTCACATGGACTTTAGACCATTTCTCAAAGATAAATCTGAGAAAGCATTACTCCGAATGCTTTATGGTTGGTGGATACAAATGGTGAGTGAGCGAGTTCCTTCTATCCCTCTGCCGCATTGCAAGAGCTAGCATCTCTCCCTGTCTTGTTTTGGGAGGCAAATTCTTTCCTGCACACTCCACACCTTTTTTTGACTGAATCCTTACTGAATTCCTTTGTGGTAGATGTGCAGGCGGGTGTTGTTATTTCCAAAGGGAAATAATGTGGACCATCTATCTATATATCTAGATGTTGCAGATTCAGCTCAATTGCCTTATGGCTGGACCAGATTTGCTCATTTCAGTTTGGCTGTCGTCAATCAGTATGATCCTAAGATAACTGTAAAGAAAGGTGCTCTTCTTTCTTGTTCTCATGCTCTTCTTCCCCCCCCCCCCCCCCCCTTTACATAACCTCTTCTGCTGTTTTTTGTGAATGTTACTGTTCACTCTCTCTCTAGGGCAGGCTAAAAACTTTCTAACATTGTGAATTTCCCATCTGGGTTTCTGAATTTCCTTTGTAGATACACAGCATCAGTTCAATGCACGGGAAAGTGATTGGGGATTCACTTCATTTATGCCACTTCAAGAGCTATATGATCCAATGAGGGGCTTTTTGGTGAATGACACTCTTGTGCTGGAAGCGGATGTGAATGTACGCAAAGTGGTTGACTACTGGGCTTATGATTCAAAAAAGGAAACAGGTTTTGTGGGTTTGAAGAATCAGGGTGCCACATGCTACATGAACTCTCTTCTGCAGACCCTGTACCACCTTGCGTACTTCCGCAAGGTTCTCTCTCTCTCTCTCGTCTTTTTGCTCCAATTTCTTTCTGGAATCCATGTTCTTATATGTGTACTTTAGATGTGGTGGTTCAAGTGGGAAGAGGAAATGGGGTGATGGGATTCTTTGAGAGCAAAGGGATGTCATTTGCAGCAAGGACAACCACATTCTTTACTCCAGTACATGATGTTGAATCTCATCCTTAAGATCATAGTTCATGGTGAATGGGAAGTCCCATTAGGCTGTGCAGCCCAGGCCTAAATCCAGAGTGGCACTGCCAGAGCAAGCTTCTCAAAGATGTAATGGACTCAGAAATCAAGGCAGGAGGTGTAGAGTTTAGTCACTAGTGTACTTCCAGGAATCAGACACTGACAAAGGTTCTGTTTTCTGTTGCTGTCACTCACAGAGGAGAGGCTGTTCTATAATAATTGAAGTTTTTCTTTTGTTCTCTGTTTCTTTTGGACAGGCTGTGTATCACATGCCAACAACTGAGAATGATATGCCATCCAACAGCATTCCATTAGCTTTGCAGAGCTTGTTTTACAAAATTCAGTACAGCGACACTAGTGTTGCCACAAAGGATCTCACAAAATCTTTTGGATGGGACACGTATGACTCTTTTATGCAACATGATGTTCAGGAGCTTAACCGGGTTTTGTGTGAGAAGCTAGAAGATAAAATGAAGGTATGGGTAGGTCATTTCTTTGTTTATGAGGCAGCCTACCCTCTGTGATTCATGGCTGAGCTTGGATTGGGATTGTTTTTGGATTAAAACTCAAATCTGGGTGGTAGATGTAGCTGCTTCTCATAGAAATGGTTGCATGCGTGGTGTGGTACATTGTGAGAGAAAGTTATTTGTAGACATTTCAATATGCACATATATATATGCTGTGGAGGGTAAAGCTTCTCCATTCTTTGTAGCAAGGCTTTTTTAGGTTTTTCTATTGGAGTCAGATGGCTGGATGCAACTGGGCATACAAAAAAGAATTTAGATCCAGTAGATTTTCTGGAACAACTCTTTTTGGAGGCTCTGAATTCAATGCTTCTGATACCTGTTGGCAGGCGACAGCAGTGGAGGGCACAATACAGCAGCTTTTTGAAGGGCACCATATGAACTACATTGAATGCATCAATGTTGACTATAAATCCACGCGGAAAGAGTCCTTCTATGGTATGCAGATCTCACTTGACAAAGTTCTGTAGGTGTGGTACACTCAGTTATAGCTTCCTACACTGAAATTGGCATACCATTATGGGGCGCATGTACATCCTTTTATTTTTTGCTTGCTGTATGCAGACTTACAGCTGGATGTGAAGGGCTGCAAAGATGTTTATGAGTCTTTTGACAAGTATGTTGAAGTTGAGAGGCTTGAGGGTGACAACAAGTACCAGGCTGAGCAATTTGGGTTGCAGGTTAGGCCTCCTTCAAAAGCTGTTTTGCATTCCGGTTTGTACTAGTATTTCAATTCGATGCTTTTGGAGTTGGTATCCAAAGGCTCTTAATGCTCTTAATGGAGTTTTGAGCTCCACATTATGTTGTGCTGTTGCGTGAGAAAACTCTAGTAGATTTAGTTTTTCTTCATCTCAGTGTTGTTTGATCTTGTAATAAGATGCCATTGACACTTTACTTGTGTGTTGTCACTTTGGGCTTTCAATGATTGGATAACCTTATTTCCTTTCTGTCGCTGCAGGATGCAAAGAAAGGAGTCCTTTTCATTGATTTTCCTCCAGTGCTCCAATTGCAGCTGAAGCGGTTTGAGTATGACTTCATGCGTGATACAATGGTCAAGGTCAGTACTGACAGATGGGTGTGGTCACTTTCTTGCATTCACATTTGTGGAATTCATTGTTGCTGAGAGTCAGAGATTTTTCAGGTTGATGTGGGTTGGCATGCTTTGGCAGATCAATGATCGGTATGAGTTCCCACTACAGCTTGACCTGGACAGGGAGAATGGCAAGTATCTTTCTCCTGATGCAGACCGCAGTGTGCGCAACTTGTATACCTTGCACAGGTTTGCAGCCAAAGCTGTTTCTTCTGTTTGTCTTTTTTTGTTGCACCTCCAAAGTGATATGTGTTGGAAAGCTGTAACTGGCACAAAAGTTAACAAGAGGTCTCTATACTGAGAAAGGGTTGCATCTGAAAAGCAGTGTCCTGTGAATCTAAGCATGGATTTTATTCCTGAGATTTTGAACGTGTTCTTTCTTCCAGTGTGCTTGTTCATAGTGGAGGCGTCCATGGTGGGCATTACTATGCATTTATCAGACCAACATTGTCTGATCAATGGTAAGTCCAGTCCTATCACAAACTCTGTGCTTTGTATCCAGGCCTAGACTGACACCCCCAAGTGGAGAGCTTGAGACTGGTACTTAGTTGATGGGAGATGATTGCTCTGCGTAAATGGCACTGGCAAGGGATTGGGAAAATTGTTTGTAGTGTTAAAGTTTGCTGTTGTATTTCAACCTGCAGATTGATAATAGTTTACCATTGCATTTTTAATTTGAAAAGTGTTCTTGACTGAGGTGTAAGTATCACCTGAACTCAATGGACAAGAACTGTTCTCTGTGAGAAAAATGTCAGGGACAGAGATTGTGGACCAAGATGCATGAGCCTTTAATTCTTGGCTTGTGTCATTGCAGACTATCACAAGTGCAAAATGGTTTTCATGTCTGGCAGGTACAAATTTGATGATGAGCGGGTCACGAAAGAGGAGCTGAAGAGAGCTCTTGAAGAGCAGTACGGGGGAGAAGAAGAGGTAAGGGGGTTGTTTTCTATTTTGAGGGTCAAACAATCAAGGCTGTAAAGTAACTTGGTAATGCATGATTTAACAAACTTTGTGGGTGATCACGGTTTTGTACTCTGTTGTTGGCTGCTGCTATGAAGATTGAGTGATGATGAGAAGGAACATGGCTGTTATGACTTTTTGATTGGCAGTGATTTTTCCCTCAGTTGCACAAGCTAGGCTTATGAGGGGAACTGTATTTTTCAAACACTTTCCTTGCAACACTGTATTATTGATTGAAGTATTGTGGTGTATTCCAGCTTCCACAAACCAACCCAGGATTCAACAACACACCTTTCAAGTTCACCAAGTATTCCAATGCCTACATGTTGGTATACATCAGGGAGGCTGACAAAGATAAGGTTATTTGCAATGTGGATGAGAAGGATATTGCGGAGCACTTACAGGTATTTGTCTGTTGACTACATTCAGTGTTTTCAGTTTTCCAGGACTAGCATGTGGGTGTTAAAGATCAAGATATTATAGTGGCAGCAGGGACCCAGAACCATCTCCTCCAGATTATACACTAGAAGTTTAACATTTTGTCTATGAGTAGGCTGTTGAGTGTTAAAGCTGCAGACCCAGTTAGGGCTCTCATTTCAGGTCCACCAACTGCGGTAATATGGGCAATAAAGGGTTCTTAGAGAATATGCCCTGTTTTCATGTGGAGTTTGGCTTTTACTAACACATCACATTGTGGGAGGTTGTTGCAGATAAGGTTAAAAAAGGAACAAGAAGAGAAGGAAAGGAAGAGGAAGGAGAAGGCAGAAGCGCATCTTTACACTATAATCAAGGTATCAGTTTATGTCTCTCTCTCTCTCTAGATTAGCATCAAGTAATTTGCTGTGTTCAGCAGTGTATTGACTAGGTGCAGTTGCTGGGGTCATTTATGGAATCTTGACTGCAATATGGAACAAAGGGCGACTGTTGTTGCTACAGAGACATGAGTATTTCCATCTGTATTCATTCATTTGGGTTGGATCTATCTTCCATACAGGTTGCCCAGGATGAGGACCTGGCATTCCAAATAGGGAAGGAGATTCATTTTGACCTGGTTGATCATGACAAAGTGCGCAGTTTCCGTGTCCAAAAACAGACACTCTTCTCACACTTCAAGGTGAGAACTTTCTTAGATTAGGAGACTATCAAGAGGTCCAGATCTTCTGGAAACCATTTGCAAGTTTTCTTTACCCCTGGTACCTACCATTCATGTTTGTTTCATCACTCTCAGGTTTGAGCTTCTATGGTTCTAAATGGTTTGTCTATTCTTTCTCTAGTGGTTTGTTTTTAATCTCGCTTGCTAAGTTTTTGAGGTGATCATCATGGTGCATTGTTTTGGCAGGAAGAAGTTGCAAAGGATCTTGGGATCCCTGTGGGTTGTCAGAGATACTGGCTGTGGGCTAAGCGGCAGAATCACACCTATCGGCCTAACAGGCCACTGACTGAGCATGAAGAGGCACAAACTGTAAGAAAGCTTTTTTACCTGAAACTTGGCCTTTTGCATAAGCAAGTGGTCTCTGTGGTGTGCATTGAAAACTAAAGGTTGATGGTAAACCACAATATAGGGGTTAGTGTGAGGAGTGAAGCTCTGATTCTTGAAGAGCACATGCTATTTGGGATTGCTTTGGCTGTTGAGTTGGAACATCTCGGACCATCAATTGGTGATGTCAAGAAGCAGGAATGCCCTCAGACAGGGTACAATTGATAGTCTCTGTAATGTCCTGGAGTGTGGATCTTGTTTCTGTTGCTGTTCCTGCAGGTAGGGCAGTTGAGAGAGGCATCAAACAAAGCTCACAATGCTGAGCTGAAGTTGTTTTTGGAAGTTCACTTCTCTCCTCAGGTATCATCACTCTCCACACCATCTTCAATCTTTTCATGCCAGATTTATTGTTAAGATCCTATTTCGCCTCTTTTTGTTCTCTTGGCTCCTGCAAGAGATGTGCTTTATAACTGTCCCATCTTTTTTTTTCTTTTCCAGGAACACATACCAATCCCTCCTCCTGAGAAAACTAAGGAGGATGTCCTGCTGTTTTTCAAGCTCTACAATCCAGAAAAAGAGGAGTTGCGGTAAGCGTTAAGCCTCACATGAATCAGACAGTGATAGCTGTAAATCATGAGCAAATTCAGTTTTTTTACACACTGTTGGTTGGATTACCTTTCTCTTACACAGTTGATTCTTTGATTTTTCTCCTTTCTTCTGAGTTTGAATCATTAGACAGCATCCATATTGCAGCTCTGGGGCTGATCTTTATTCTGAAAGGGAAACAGATCTATCCCCTGTGGTGCATGATCTGAAGCTTCTTGACAATTTCAGCATCTCATAGTTTATTGAAATGCTCAATCGGTTGTGAGAATGCCAGGTATGTGGGGAGAACTTTTGTGAAGGGTGGAGGGAAGCCAGTGGACATCCTTGAGAAGTTGAACGAGATGGCAGGTTTTGCACCAAATGAGGAGATTCAACTCTTTGAGGTTTGATTCTTTCCAAGCACCTGCATGTTGTAGATGATTATTTGATTGGGTGGCGGTGTTTTTCTTTTTTTCCCCCCAATAAAATGATGAACATTCTGATCTTGTGCAGGAAATCAAGTTTGAGCCAAATGTAATGTGCGAGCCTGTTGACAAGAAGTTCACATTCAAAGCCAGCCAGGTACATAGGCGGAAGTTTTATCAGAGATGGGAACCAACCTTCCCAAAACTTGCATGAGAGAAATGTAATGTGGGTATTGAGTTACTCTGGAGCCTGATATTAGCGTGGAGAGTAGTTTTGCTCTCTTGTTGGGGGACTTTTTATGTTTTGAAGCTGGGAATTTGCAATAAGCTGAATCCATTGTAAGCTGCATACCTGGAACCTTTGGCACTGATCGTACACTATTTTTACTCTGTCTCTAGCTTGAAGATGGGGACATAATTTGCTACCAGAAAGGTTACACAAGGGAGGAGGAGGAATCATATCGGTATCCTGATGTACCTTCGTTCCTGGAGTATGTACGCAACCGGCAGGTACTATCCTTGTGAAGCTGTGAATATGAATGTTCAAACTTGTCTGTTGTTGATGGCATGATGACATCATATTGTTCCCGTTACCTACAACATTGGCATCTGCTGAATGCTGAGTATGAATTGCAAGTAAACACTGTTGTTTCTTGTCTGTAAAAAGCAGTTTCAAAGTTCCTTTTTGGTGATGGGTTGACAATGTGGAGTTGACATATGTTTTTTTTAAGATTTACGCATGGTGGGCTTAAAGGTTGTGCATTTCCGGCGGCTGGAGAGACCCAAAGATGATGAGTTCTGCTTAGAGTTGTAAGTCTCATCATCATTGGTTTTGGCTTGACTACTTGAGACATGACGGCTTTTGTAAATCCACTAGAGCAAATAATTTTTTTGGGTTGCTCTTTGAATGCTCTGAAGGAGATCTCTATGGCAATATAGTGTTTTGTAAGGTCAATCACCATTGCCAGCACCAACCTGAACCAATTGGTCCAAATCCTCACATTCTGCTGATGGATGCTTTGGATTTTCACTGTAATCCAGGTCAAAGCAGCATACATATGATGATGTGGTTGAAAGAGTGGCACTGCAGCTTGGGCTTGAGGACCCATCAAAGATCAGGCTCACTTCTCATAACTGCTACTTGCAGCAGCCAAAGCCACAGCCTATCAAGTATCGGGGGGTTGAGCGCCTGACTGATATGCTTGTCCACTACAACCAGGTCTTTACATAGCTCTTCAAATATAGAAATTTTTTTCTCATCTAGAGATGTTGAATACACTTCCTTCTCTTGCTTTTTGGTTAGGCTAGCACAGTATATGTACCATATATGGATTGCAGTGAGCTGATATTGCTGCACTTTTCCCAAGAGTCTTTTCTATCTTTGGCCAAGATGGGAAGGGGCAGTATGGTCATCCAATGAAGTGAGGGAGGAGTTTACCACATGAGTTTTGGGGAAGGAATGGCCAACAAATGGTATCCTGACAGACTGTGTGGACTGTTGTATCCTGGCTGTGGCACAGACATCAGACATTATATACTTTGAGACTTTAGATTTGCCTCTCCCTGAGCTCCAGGGGCTCAAGACGCTGAAAATTGCCTTCCACAACAGCAAAACAGAGGAGGTATTTCAAAGAAATACTTTGACCTATTTTTGTGTGAAGCATTGATGCCTTGAATCTTTAGTGTAAATCATGTCTTTGGCACATTTTATCTAGTACCTCAAGGCAGAAGGGATTTTCTAGTCTTGTTTACTAATTGGAGATCCTCATAGTCTTCAACTTCCCTTTCAGGAATATCTTTTGTCTAATCTTCACAAACCTTGATTCTTGCCTTCCATTTTGGAACTTCTCTTTGGGTTAGAACTGTCTTCTCATGAATTGTCTTTCATACTTATGACCAATGTTGCATTGGAAAAGGAATACCTTTGTAACTGTTGTAGCTTTTAAATTGAGAGATTGCAATCATGTGGATGTTTTGGTTCTCTACATGGGTTTTAAACTGGGAAGAACTCTAGTCTATGCAAAGTTGGTTCTATTATAAATGTCCTGCTGAGCAGAAACCATCTTGGGTAGCCAGGAATCTACCATTGTTGCAGCTTTTTGCAAATTACACACTGTTTTGGCTTAGGACTTCGAATTCCATGAGATTTTCTGCAGGATGTGTGAACTTTTTTTCTTTGACTTGTAAGAAAACAATCAATGGGATGTGAGTGGTCTGCAGCCTCTAACCTTAACCTTATGCTTTACTACAGGTCTCTGTGCATCACGTCAGATTACCAAAGCAGAGCACTGTTGGTGATGTCATTAATGAGCTCAAGAGCAAGGTATTGATCATCTGAACATTGCTGTGGTTCTGGTACACTTTCCCATCAATGCTTTCAGTTGAGTTTTGAAGTTGTGAATCTGAAATATGTGTGTTGGTTTGTGGCACTGTTGACTAGGTTGAGCTATCTAGTCCAAAAGCAGAATTGAGAATACTTGAAGTGTTCTATCACAAGATCTACAAGGTTAAGTATTTGCTACTGGAGAACCTGCATACATGAGAGATGAAAATTTGGAATGATTTTCTGTTCTGTGGTTATATTTTGGTGGCATTGTCAGCAATGTTACAGGACCTTAGTTGTTTACTGACTGACTTTGTGTAAGATTTTCTTTCAGCTTCTTGGGTTTATTAGCATAACGTACTAACGTACCCGGGTTCTTGGGCAGATCTTTCCTTCCAACGAGAAGATCGAGAATATCAATGATCAGTATTGGACATTGCGAGCTGAAGAGGTTGGTTTTGACATGTAAAGACAGTTTCTTTGTTTTACTGGGTTTGTGTAGGATCTGATTCTTTTTCGAAGACCTGTTGTGTGTGTTGACAATCTGTTTGAGCATCTTTATAGTGAATGCAGATACAAATGGATATCAATACTGCTCGATAAATCCAAGTAAGGGGAATGTGGCATGGGAAATATTCCCTGAAATGGGTGTTCTTTCTCTTGATGTACAGGTACCTGAAGAGGAGAAGGAATTGGGTCCCCAAGATCGCTTGATCCATGTCTACCACTTCACTCGTGATGCCTCACAAAATCATATGGTTTGTTCTTCTCCATTTTTTTAATGTCTGTTTGTAGTCAGCAACATCAAAATTTTTTTTTTCTGAAGAGTGGTTGATGAGAGCAGGTGAGGTCATCATGAATTCAGTTAATGCCACATTATGCAATAAGTTTTGTACACTGGACCTTCAGTCAGATTATCTCATCTGCCAGAATGAGGTGTTGCCTTTATTTGCCAGTTAACTGACAATAACCCATATGGTCTTCTGAGCTCAAATGGGATGCTATTTGCCCACTTCTACAGGTTCAAAATTTTGGAGAGCCGTTTTTCCTTGTGATGCGAGAGAATGAGACATTGGGAGAGGTGAAAGACCGCATACAAAAGAAGTTACAGGTTCCAGATGAAGACTTTTCCAAGGTAGGGTTCAATAAACTGAACAGAAATTGTGGGTAATTTATGGTTGACATTGTGAAGCAGCTGTTTGTTGCTTTACTGCTTTCTGTTGTGTCTTTTTTGGCTGCAACTGACACAACCGTTAACCTTGAAGTGTTATCGTTGAATTTTCTCTACAATCTCATAGATATGTGAGCATGCTGTTTCTTGTGAAAACACATTAGGCTGAAATGATAATGTGTTGACACCGGGCCTGTACATGTGTGTTCAATGCAGTGGAAGTTTGCATTTTTGTCACTTGGTCGTCCAGATTACCTACAAGATGGGGATGTTGTAGCAAGCCGCTTTCAGGTGTGTTGTCTTGGTTTGAGGAATCACTTTGATGATTTGGTCTCAGCATGCTTGTTAAAGAGAAATGTTGTATGGTGAAGTGACTATTTGTTTGGTGTTATTGGTGTGGTCACAAACAGAAGAGGGATACATATGGTGCCTGGGAACATTACCTTGGTCTGGAGCACACAGATACAGCTCCCAAACGGTCTCATGCTGTAAACCAGGTTTATCTATCATCTCACAATATCGCTTTCTTTATTTTCAAAAGATGGTAATGGTCCCCCACATACAGTTTGTCTCTTGTATGCACTCTGGTGTGACATGTTCATTTCCAATGGTCAATACAACAAGTATTGTATTCACCACTCTTTTGTCTAGCACACCATACTGAACCAAAGCTTGTGTGGTGGGTGCTGTAGAACCGACATACTTTTGAGAAGCCTGTAAAGATTTATAACTGAGTAAGCGCTGCAATGTATAAGGCAAAGGCTGGTGTGGGATTTATAAGCTGTGAGAGGGAAGCAAGGCAGAGAGAAATAAAGCACATGTGTACTACTACAGCAGGGGCTCACCTTCTTGCCAGCTCATGTCGTACTAAATCTGGTCTCTGGGCAGTGCTTCACTTGTGCCTGCTGGCCTCTGTTTGGTTGAGGGATTTGTACCTTTCTTTTACATGGTGACAAGAAGCCTGTGCCTGGGCCTGGGTTGGCACTTGCAACTTCCTCAAGATCAAAGGAGAAAAAGCCTGATTTCATTTTCGTCATGTTTATATAGCTTCCTTCCCCCTGTGTTTTGTAGTTCCACCCTTCTTAACAGTCATAGGACTCAGTACATTATGATTTCTGTATCCTCATCCAAGGTTATCAGCTGTATTGTCAATTGCACAGTGGTCATAACCTGAGCTAGTATAGTCCGTAAAGAAATTAGATCTGCTATCTGGATCACCTTTGTAGTCCACCCCTTTTTTTTTCTAAACTAAATTTTCTCTGTATTTGCTGCTAGGCTCTTCTTGTAGAGGATCTGTGAAACAGGTTGAAGGTGCACTTCTGGTGTGTGCCCTTTGTGCAGAAATTGTGATGAATCAATATCTTTCGATTGATGTTTGTTTGATTCTCTAATGTGTCGGTGTATTCTGATGAAATAGTCAACAGGGTCACGTTGTCTGCTGACCTTCATGCACATTCCTAGCAAACTAATACTACTGTATCAAGTCCTGAAAACTTTGGGAGTTCTGCTCACTGTGCTCAAACAGGTTTCCTCACTGTTGTTTTGTGTCTTAAGATCTGCCCAAGTAAAAATCTCTTCAGAGCTGTTTCCTGGAATAGAAAGGCCACTAGCATGGCCACTAGTTTATAGTGGTGGAAACATGCTTTACTTTTCTCACGTAGCCAAAAATTGGTCTGTTGATCTATTGGTACATAGACTTCCTGTATAGATCCTGTTAAAATATGCAAGATGAGGTCCTCTTGACAGATTCCATGAGTTGATATTTTAAGGTTTGATCTGGGTGCCATTTGAATTCAGATGTTGGAATGCAATGGAATTATTGGATTTGATTGCACACCAAATGAGTTTGTCTCTTGCTATTGTTGCTGTTGGGTTTGGAAACACAAATGGAAGTGGAACAAGGTTTTTAATGGCAAACTCCTGAACCCTGGTTTTGAGGAACACGAAGAAAGCAATCATCTCTCATGGAAGCAAAGCAAAGCATCTCATAAGCCAAGCTTGCTGCTCTTTTCTTGTAACACAGCCATCATCACAGAATGTGTTGTGGGTTGGTTCTTTGGTGCAAAACACTTTGGACATTTTGTCAGATCATTTTTATTTCTCATTGATGAAGCAATCCCAAGAATGCCAGCCAACAACAAAAACATCAGGTTGCTATATTGCAAAAGTAGAAGTGTCAATTGTGCACAAAGTTTTGAAGTTGTAGAGGTGCATGGTGGACAAGAGTAGGCTTTAGAAGTGTAGAGTTTCGGTTTTCAGGCTTCTAACAAACAACTATGATATGCAATTTGGTGATGCGTGGTAATTACAAGTAGACTTTAAAGGCTATAAACTTTAAACTTCAAGCATCTTGCTAGGTATTTGAACCCTAGTCATAGGACCTTATCCATTGCAACACGGTATATGTAGCAACCAACAATGTTAGTACTATAACATATTGAAAAAGCATGCAATGTGACCCATGGAAAATGGAGTCACAGTTACATCCTTCAAAAGTTCAACCTTGTAATTTGGATCCAAGGTCCAAACTTCAAGCTTAGTGCTTAGGCATTCACCTTTACCTTGGCCTTCTCTCCATCATTACAATTTGTAATAGCAAGTTGGAAAGGAAAAGTTTCCTCGATGAAGAAGTTTTGAACAAACATATATATGGAAATATTCAAATGCCTTGCCAATATATTTTACCACTTGGACTTCATAAAAGGCGAAATGGAAAAAGTTCTTTCCTTTGACACACTACTTATGACATGAACAATGGCCCATTCAACCATCTCATGAATTTAGAAAGATGAACAACCAACAAATTAGTCATTGGATTTTCATCTTTAGGCTTTACCGTGGTCTTAGAAGCCTAATTTTTCATGGTTAGCTTGAATATAGAGGTTTGTAAATCCAAGGTTTCCTAGAAATCTAGCTACCATCAATACCAATTTTTTGGGATGTTCAATAACACCATTTGATTACAGTCAAATGGTTTACAAAGGTGGATTCATAATCAAGTTGTACCCAATATTGTGAATAAATAATCCCAAGAACATTCATTATCTTATGATCTAGAAACCTCCACTCTTGAATTCAAGATCAACAAATATGTGCAATAATGCATTGAAGCTTTCACAACTTTGATAACTTAATGAAAACATTCCCAAGTATTTGCAAATTGGGTGTTACTTAAGGAGTTAACAAAGTGAACTTGTCCAAAGATGTGTAAAGGCAAGTGCTGTGTGCCATCATTTAGGTAAATCACCCAATCTTAAGTAGTCCTTGATGATGTGTTTGCAACAACATCCATGAACTTGATAAAATTCTCAAGATGGAATGAAATGTTTGGATCATTGTACATTTTATACAAATCAATTTGATAGATTTTAACACTTGCAATGGAATCACATGTTGATGAAGACATTTTTGGCATATGCAAACATTGACAAAATGCATGGCAAGCCCAAGATTGTACTAACATCACACAAATTCAGCAAAATGGTCTTGGTTGCCTCCATAGACCCATTGTTAGCTACGATTTTGACAATCATAATCTTGTATTATTTCCCAACCCACTTAAAAGGTGCCAACATAATGATCTTTCTAATTTATACATTTTGAAAAAAAAAATAGTCTTATTTTCATAATTTTAGCAAGTTTCATGAACTCAAATGGTGTTTTGGGGAGTTAGAGAGGTACCCATAAATTGATTGAGTGAAATCTTCCAATTTGGAAACCATTGGCATAGAAAACAAACCTTGCACTACAAGGTTCATTCTACGTCCTTTAGAATGGATCTCAATGAGATAAGGTGTTTGTTAGGTTTTCATCAAAGCAATAATTTTAAATTTGATCCCTAAAATGCAGATACATGGTCATTGGGTCCTAAACACATAACACATTCAACAATCTATTCATTACTCAAACCACCATCCATAATGAAAACAATTAGAATCACACTTTTGATGTTAATGGTCGTCCTTCTTTCAATTAGCCATTCAAATGTGAATACAATAGGCATTCGTTTCAAACTTGTTAGGTGCCACATAACAATGGAGTGAAATTGAATTCCCATTATTGACCATTGTCATTTCATCTATAGAAAAAAATTCCATGACAATAACTTCTTTAATGATAGCTAATCCCACATGTGTAAAGATTTAACAATTTCCCATCCAACACAATCACTTCGATGATTTGATGGTGGGTAGACACCTTGAGGAATGCAAAAGATTACATCTAGTTATATTTAGTCATGTGTTTACCCTAGGAAAGTAAGTGGAAAATGGGGGAAAATTGGACAAGTTTTTTTCACCTTCTCCACAACAACTTCATCATTTATCTATTGCCAAAAATAATCCATACCCCTTTGCACATAGAGGTTTTCATTGACCACATGTTGATTTGTCTTCAAAACATATAATTCCTTCATTGTCACACTCCCATTTGCAATTGTGGCCTTCTTTTGACCAACGTGTTTCCATGAATAATTCAACTTGGGCATTAGAAGTTTGTTTTAGCCTTCAATAAAACTACAAATTTTGTAGTTGACCTACAAGATGTTCCCATCAATACTCACAATAGATTTTGCCCAAAGTAGTTTTGCGGCCCATGACTCTTGGAAATGACAATTCAATTTATACACTTTCTTCTTCTTTTGCTATTGGTTAGGTTGCTTATGTTTGGATTGGATCAACAACCACAACATCCAACTTAGGGTTTTGGCTATTATTTGCAACATTGCAAGGATTGAAAGTTCTACACAATTTTAAAAAAAAAAACTTGTGTTTGAATGCTTGTGTGAAGGAATGCCGTGTGAGAGTTGTTTTCAAAAGTCGTGGGACTTGTTTTCACATTTTTTGTATATTTTTTTATTGGAGGTTTTCTTTGAATTGTGCTAATGGAATCTTGAATTTTGTGAATTAAAAAAAATGCATGCACCAAGCTAGGCCTCACATGGTCATATTCATAACAAAAGGTAGTGCCGTGGTAATAAACATTAGAAGAAAAATTGTTGTTTGTAATCAATTTTCATGACTAAAAAATATCGTTTGCAATTGAAATGTCATTTACAACTACTTTTAATTGTGGACAACAATTTTTAATTGCAAAAATTGGTTGCAAATGACAAATTTTTTTCTAGTGAAATGTAAAAATTTCATAATTGACTCTAAAATAAGAAATTCAACAAACTCAAATCTCAACTCAAAAAACTTAGACTAAGAACTATTTCAAAAATTAGAACCTCAAACCTCAAATTGAAAACAACACAAGTTTCAACCTTGAGGTGTTCAATTAATTTGCGAGGCTTGAAAACCATCTTTATAACAAGTAGGTTTGTAACCTATTGCAAACAAAAAGAAGCTCCATTGAGCTTTAAAAAGTTGTTGCAAATTGTAATGTGCATAAAGCTTGTGCCTTGACGCAAAAAATGTAGAAATGCTAGACAATTGTAGTGCCATTGCAAATCTTCAAATCGTTGCATTGTGCAACATGCACAATCAATATCCAAGTTCTTGAATCCTAAATCAAACCTTCAAGTCTCAAGGCTCTTTGAGTCTTGCAATTTGTTCAATCAACATTTATGATTGCAAAGTCTAAACATTCATGATTCAACAAACCAATTACCAAACTATTTATAACTTCAAAGCAAAGGAAAAATGAAAGCTTGAAAAGACTTTAATCTTGAGCATTAAATGTTAAGTTTAACATTCATAATTTCATACTTGAGATTTAAAGGCCAATTGGCTACAATCCAAGCGGAGAAGGTTTTAAAAATCTTACACTAAGATTTGTTGTTGTTGAGAGCTTTGATTATAGAAATCATATTGAAAGGTGATTGACGATGGCATGACGATGGCATGTTGAAATGTATAAGGAACTCTAATCAATCAAAGGTTAGGATCATTGAGCAGGAGCAGCAGCAGCTTCTAAAGTGCATCTTGCTTCATCAGTGTACAACATCCATCATCAGTGATGAGAGAACTGTGGAAACCCAAGAAGAGTTGTTACTTTCTTTGCTGCAGCTCCAACACCTGTTTGACTGTTGTGAATCAGATATTTTGAGACTGGAACTTCCAGGATCATGATTTTTCTTTTAATGGCTGCCTACAAAAAAAAATGACACGTTACTTTGTTTGGGGGAGACTCACAGATCATCTGCAAGAAGATTTCATAATATCCATGATGATGATGATGTTTTGGTCAGAATGTTGAGCACCAGATCATCATCCATTTCAGCTGATCTCTCACAGTGAATTAACAGTGTTGTTGTTGGTGTGGTGGTGGTGGTGGTGGTGGTGGCAACATTTCTGCAGGACAGCTGCTGCTGCTGCCACCCACTCAGTGCAGCCACCTGTCCCTCACACCTGGGCTCGATCAATTTGCACATCTGTCCTTGATCTGGGTGTTGGGTTTTGCTACCTTGCCCAAGTTGCAAGCAACAATGGGTTGCTGCTTGCTAATAAAAACAGACACCCATGTGAAGTTGAAACTTATGTGTTGTTTTTGTTGTTGCATTTCATTCTGAGTCTATTCTTGTAATCACTTCAACCAAAAAAATCTCCGATCGCACCTTGGCATTTTGCTTATCTTCATTGAGTCCAGACAAAGCAGCATAACGATGGAGGGTTTGTTGCACCACCACCACAACAAGGATCAGGTTCCCCTTCAAGCAGGGGGAGTAAATCCAGCAGCTGCAGGAGTTGCACCAGCAACTGTGGGTCCACTCACTCATGAGCTTTTTTTTCTTTAGACTGCCGCTAAAACTCTTCTTCTCCATGTTGTGAAAGAATTCTTCTGTGCTTGTGGCTGCATCATGTCATCATGCTTGGTCTGATGCATTCAATGTGAGTCCCTATCTATGTGTTGTGCAGGTGGTGCAGCAGGACCCAACCAAACATCAGAAACACAGGAAGCAGGAGGCAGAGCTAGCTGGAGTAGCTGCTGCGGGTTATGGTTTCAAGGAACATCACGACAAGAAGAAGCTGGAAGAAGCGACAGGAATGGAGAAGAAACATCATCTGTTCTAAACACAAATTTTATCTAGCAAATTCTAGTCTTGCTAGCAGCAGCAGCAGCACAGTGGACTTCCCATTTTCATGTACAGTTTTTTCAAACAAGACCAACCTTCCTTGGTAATTGTGAGAATTTTCAACTTATATGTCTTTGGGGGTACATAGGATGATCATGTCCACAGAGTTTGCGCAGCAGTAGATGATAAACTTCTTCTTTGAGCTTCTTATGTCTTTGGGTGTATATGGGACCTTCAGCAGAAGGACACTCTGTGAATGAAGAATGGGTGTGCTTTTGACAAATCCTAATAAAATAATGGGTTTGGTTTTGTCGCATCTTACCTGATGGATGAATTCCGGAGCTTTCTTTCTGAGCTTGTAAAATCTCTTTTTTGGCAGAATTCAAATCAAACATGATGGGTTTTTTGGGTAATTGGGTTTTGAATTCAAGAGCTGTGACTGCAAGATAGTTTGTTCCAAGCGAGGAAATTTGTGTACTTACAAATGTATAATGAGACTATAATGAATGATGTCTTCGTAAGTCTCTTTCCACCATCCAAATCTACCTCGTTCAAACCTAAAACCTCACTTCCTTTCTCCATTTTACAGTGGATATGGAAAACACAAATTATAATAGACCTTTCCATGTCCATGTTATGAACATTAAACTAATTCAATGACATATCTGAATCTACCTCTTTTCAACCTCTCTCAGAGCATGCAATGTTGAACATGAAAAGACACTATCTTGAGATCTGGCATAAATGAGAATGAAACAATTGGGTGCTATTTAAGAACAAAAAGAGAGAAGTGTAAGTATGGAACTTGGTAAGGGATTTTTTCTTTGATAACTTCAAATGAAACATGGTTCATGAGTATCTTCGGTTGAAATCAAGAGTTTTTTGAGCAAGAAAATTTGTCTATTTCATAAATGCCAAATAAATTGCGG
>Ga0209208_10004498_pt1 | contig 19738 bp, 8 predicted proteins | sample S1TSphfallax_3_FD_187694 | JGI IMG/M metagenome (GOLD analysis project Ga0209208, IMG submission 187694) | Host-associated microbial communities from peat moss isolated from Minnesota, USA - S1T2_Fd - Sphagnum fallax MG (SPAdes) (version 2) | ecosystem: Host-associated > Plants > Peat moss >...
TTCAAACCACATTTTCAAAATCCATAATTTTCAAGGTCAAAAGCACGTTTGAACCAAATACGTTCAAATGGGCTATAAATTTTTTTTTCATGAGTTCAAGTCTTTTTTCCCTTCTAATCATCAATGTTAAAATTCTATCCAATTTTCAAAAGGAATGGTGCACATTTGGTAGAGAAAAAAAATGTTTGAAAAAAATAGGGATTGTCCACTTTCGAGGTTTGAGTACTTTGAACATGTAAACTTTGCAATTAATATTCCAAAAAAAAAATGACAATCCAAACTATTATGCTTCCCTTGTGATCTTTCAAACATACTAAAATGTAGTTTTAAAAAATGTCCACTAATTTGGGTGGCTCCTTTGATTTTGATTTTACCCATTAGCTACATTAGCTTACAAGTTTTCACATAGATTTGGGAAGGTTTATAAGTGATTGAACATGTATTATTCAAATATTAAAATAATAATAATTTAAAAAATAACAATCAAATGGTTGAGGAAAATATTTTATGTGGATGGGAAAGAGGTGGGATCTACCCATCCCCCATTCCTCTCGGACCTTGTGCTTGCTAACATTGAATTATGGCCTTTCTTTTGTGGGGGTTACCTAACATTGCAAAAAATATATAAAATCTAAATTTCAGCCTAGATTTAATGTTAACTACCATCAATTTAACATCAATGCCACTAGGCCTCTACATTAATAAACGCCATGTCATTGCCAATGCTAACTAACATTGCATATGCGAGTGCACCAAAATTCTAAGAATTCTTAACATTGACTTACCATTAGGTTTGAATGGTGTGTAACATTAACCATCAAATCTAGTATGCATTGGATGCTTGAAACCTTTTGACTTTGTATTTACAATATCTGAGGTATAATTTGAGTTGACAAGGAAATGGATGTTGAATTTGAGGACAAAATGGAACGCATGAGGAATTTCTAGATGTACATGATCCACTTTATTTGGCTTGGTGACCAGGTTCACGATTCACAACTAAAGAGGTTTGCATTAACTCCATGTTTTTCCCATAAAGTTTTTGGAGCCTTTTGGAATTGTTGCATCATGACTACATTGATGTAAAATAATGTAAGAGGTGAAGGACATTTGATCCTACTCATGGTTATTTACATTGTTTGCTTTTCATTGTAATCTTTCGTGCAATGTGTTTCCTACTATTTGTTGTAATTTGTACTGCATATGAATTGATACATGTTGCAATGCATAGTAATTCTTTGTAAGTGCAAAGTTTCAATATGTTAAATTTTTGATGCAATATTTATTGGTCTTGTGCCTTCCATTTTTGGAACCAGGTATTTGTAAAAGACCCAACAAGGCCTTCTATATTTTGGGAACTTCACGGACTGTCGTGGGTTTGAACTTGCCATAAGGGGCAGAGCAATTGCATGATGAGCCAATGCAAGATGAAAAAAAAAGCACTATTTGAGAGTCCATGGTCAGGGTCGCTCCTCTAACAATTAGGTTTGAATGATTGAGAAATTGAGGTTCAAATGTTGAAGCTCAAATTAGGGTTGTTCCAAGGCCAAATTCAGGTTTAAAACTATGTATCAGGTTAGTTTCAAACCTAATGATATATCTCTGTGGTTGTTGTGGGCTATGTCTATGGCATTCAAATTCTGAATAAATGCTGGCCACCATTATTTGCACCATATAAGCTAGGTTATCTCTCATGGCAAAAATGGGAATCATGTGACAATTTTGCACAGCAACAAAATCCTTGAAAGAGATTAAAATCTTATTGCAATCTCTAGTCTACTTTCAGAATTCAAAACTCCAAAAAAATTGTGAGAAAAGGACTGAGCTTCAAACACAGAAAAGGTATAGTGATCCTCTAGTGGTGGTGACATGGGCAAAATGTTTCAAACGGTCTGTTCTGATGCGGATGCGCAGTCAATTAACCCCACTGCAAGGAAGAGAAACATGTATGGCTACTTGAAGAAGATGAAGATGAACCTACCTGCAAGTTTGAAAACTAGTGTGCAGAAAATGGAGCTGAGCCTGCCTGACTTGATGACAAATGATGTAGATAAACCGGAGCTGAAGTTTCTCAAAAAACCCAATCTGAATTGCTTGCATAATAATTGTACACCAGAAGGAGGAGTGACAAAGAAATGCTGTTCAGGATAGCAAACAAATTCGACTACAAAACAGTTGCAAAAGACACAGTTTGGCCTTCAGTCATTACAGAACTGCAAAAACATGACCTCGGTCAGATTCCACCATGTTCTCTCTGATTTTCCTCACGCATGCATGACGGTCACATGTAATTATTGCATAATTTGTAGATCTCAATTCTTCCTAACACAATTTGAATTAGCCACAACAAATTTTCCCTAACACAGTCTGAATTAGCCACAACAAATTTGATCCTGTGATGAGAAAGTTTCTTATAGACAGCAGCTATTATTTCATGTGGTGAAATTGTATGTGCTAATTGAGTGTGGTTGTACAGGAATAATAATAATAATCTTGCCTGGGGATCTGTAATTAAGTAATCTGCTGTCTAATTAGAGCATTAGATTAGCCTGAGGGATTAATGTAAACTGTTCCATCTCCTTATTAGTCTTGTCCGAATTAGTTTTGTGGAGAGCTGCCTAATCAAGTAAGTTACTACTCCTGGAGAGAGTACTAGGCTAGACTAGCAGTTGTTCAAAATTGTAAGCAGCTACCGGCCGGGTGCAGCACTAGGTAGTTCACAGATAAATTTCTCAATTCATCTTGCATTGTGTGACATGCACATTGTAAGCTTTTAGCTTATGATCAGATCAAGCTGGGTGCTAGCTAGATTGTGCAAAATCGAGGAAAGCTTGAGCTTGAGGAAAGTTGAGAGCTTTCAGAGCAAAAGCTTTCTTCAGTACTAGAGCTTGAGGTGCTAGTTTAAGATCAGATAATCAAGAACAGCTTGCAGACACGGAGATGGATGTTGGGGTAGAAGAGGACTAGACTCGAGAGATTGGACTCGAGGGTGCTGGTTCTGGACCAAAGACTAGCTGTGTAGCAGCTGCTGCAGCTTTGACAAACATGAAAGCTGAGCTTGCTGCTGCATAAGAATGTTGTAAGATCTCAGCTAGAGTTGTCAAGCTTTTTGATCAGCTGCAGGAATTATAGCTTGAGCTCGAAGGGATACCTTGTGGAGTGCTCATGAAGAGAAAACTTCGTTGCAAGCCGCCCACAAGCTTAACTGATCCTGCATACGCATGCGTGGTTCCTGCTGCAGGGATCGAGCTGCTGGAGAGGGACTTCACGTCGTCAGCATTAGCCTCTAAGGAGGTCATCGATGTACAAAGCAGCTTCGATGTCTCTGAGGGAAAGCATGTTGCCGGGAGTGGGAGAGTAAGCGATATGTGAGAATGGGAGAGCAGGAGAAGAATCTGATGGCGAACTGGTGTTGAAGCATTCAGGCAGCTGGAAGAAGGAAGAAGACCATGACATCGCAGCCGAGCTCGCAGGCGAGAGCTGGGCTGTAGGAAGAAGAATGTCAGCCATGAGCTCATTGAACGTCTCTGCAGGAACTGTTGATGCAAAGTTGGTGTAGCTTAATCCTGCAGCTGCATCGATGCAGGAAGATTGATCAGTTCCACTACATCCTCCAAAAGCAGCTGCTCCGGAGTTCAAGCTCATCATATGATCATCTTGATGGTGAAGTTCATGAGACCTTTGCGGTAAGCCGAATTTGCAGGTCGTCGAAGTACCAATATTATTGCAGCTGGTACTTGCACTAGGCGCCGCGTCTAACGTCACCATATCCGCGCCGGCGAAGCTGAAGGTCAGGCCGTCGCTGAAGGAGCTGAGAGTGCCAGGACTTAGAGGCTCGCGCTTAGCAGCTGCCACAGATGAAGGATTTGTCGCAGCTTGCAACTGATCGAAAGCAGAGCTGACGCTGAAGAATATGCTTGGGTTCAGAAACTCGTAGCTGCCTCCCGCGTCGACATATTCCTGTAGCAGCTCATGGCCTCCCCCGTAGCTCGGCAGCGGTCCCTTGGGCGACAACTCATCATCACACTGCAGCAGCGTCTGCATATTCATCTTCGCAACTTGTCCCGAGTTGCAGGGGAATCTTGAGTACTGATCCTCCTCTTCAGAGCTTGATGAAGCTGCTGGCGATGAGGGGCTGCAGTACTGAGCTGAAGATTCGGACACGAAGCTGCTATTGCACAATTCAGGCTGAAGAAGAAGCTCTGACACAACATCCTGCTGCTGCAGCAGACAAGCGTCAATTTTATTCTCTGTGCAGCCGCCCAGGCAGCTGCTCATAGAAGAAGTGTAACTCCCGCACAGCTCCTTATTGTCCGCGAGGCGCAATCGAGTATGAGAGGAGCCAGTGAGCTTTTGCACTAGCGACATGAAATGCTCAGGCTCCGTGTGAATAGTCTTAGGAGAGTAGGTGTGGATGATGACAGGCGCCTTGAAGTTCTGGAGACTTGGCTGCTTCTGCTGCTGCGACGGCAGCTTCCGGATGCGTCCATACGACTGCTTACGCTGCACCTTCTTCAACGCCTGACCCAAAAGACGACGCCCCGGCTGCCTACTCTGCAGATCCTGCTCCTCATGCAATTGAGCAGTACTAGTCCCAGTACCCACCACTGCAGCTGTTTTCCTCAATTTCCAGCTAAAGCTGCCTGAGGAAGCTGCTGCTGCAGCAGAAGCAGCAGCACTAGTCTCTTTTTCGACTACTGCAGCAGATGGAGTCCCGTCAGAAACAGCAGCTATTGCTCCATGCTTCTGCTGCTGCTGCTGCTGCAGCACAAGGCTGCTTCCGATCACTGCAAGCTGCTCTGCTGTTGCATCATCATTCCCTTCAGTCTTAGTAATGGTCTTACTATGACACATTATTGTAATGGATGTTTTCTCTCTTCCCTTGAAACCCTTCAGATCAGCACACACAGCGCATGAAAGGAAATTAATTCTGAGCTTGCCAAAATTCTGCTCCTTCAAGCCTCTGCAGGCAACAAAATCCAACACCAACCACACAGCCAGTAAATAGTAGCCTCTGTTTACAAACTTGTTGAAAAAGAATGAATTTCAGATTTAAAACTCAATTGCTGCTGCTCAAGCACTACTGCTGCTTCCAAGAGCTGAAACACACAAAGAAATAGAGAGAGAGAGAGAGAGAGAGAGAGAGAGAGAGAGAGAAGCAACCCAATTAAATTGCTAATAATATATGGAAGTCCTGTTTTGCAACAACTACCTATTCTCACAATTTCATTCTACTCTCCTAAGATTTCATTCTCACAAAATTGAGGAGAGTTAACCTCTTTTTTCATTGTTTTTTCCTTTTTTTGGGGTGTGGGGAGAGCTATGGAAGAAACAAGAAACCAGTGAACATTGGATGCACATCTAACCGGTTCTTGATATACAAACCATGGTTCTCCAAAAAATCAAAGAACCGACTTTCATATGTATATATATATATAGAGCTGTAGTCCTCCTAAAATCTAAGAACCTCTGGTAAAACTGCCAGTTCTTTTCAGCTCTTTTATAAAATTGGGGCCTCTTTTTGGTTTCATGGAAGAAACCAGAATCAGAGGTCCTTTGATATCTAAATTTGCTAAAAGCCGGAACTGGAGGTTATTATAAAAAATCAGATAACCGTCATCACTGGAAGAAAGAAATCATTGCTGTGGGGATAAATTTTGAACTCATCAAATATGGGTAGGATATATTATTTATTTTAACTCATTTTTTCCCAAACCAGCATGCCTTAATGAAGGGCATATTCAAGAATACGCAAATTTTTAAAATTAAGTCTTATTCATAACCTTAAATACATGTAAAAAATACATGTACCCATAGCCGGATATGTTTTGACATTTGGGTTTAGAAAAACAAAGAAAAATTAAAACTTTGAAAGCTTTTCCAAAATATAAGTTTCTATGCAAGGGTGAGGAGTTTCTTCTTTGGCCCAAGTATATAGGTGAGATGGTGAGAACTTTGGGCAAACCATATTACATAAATTTGAGGATTGTTAACATATGGTAAAAGTGCACATGGTAGGAGTGGTAGGTGTGTGAGACAAAGGATATATTTCAAATGGAAGACCCCCTTAATTATGGAGGGCCATAACTTTCACATTATTTAATGAAATTAGATGATTCAAAAGCTTATGAGAATGCTCAAAAATGAATTATGAATTACCTTTGGACTCCATCACCAATCAAGCGTCCATCACGATGTCATTGTCATTTGGTAAATTAAGTGTTCATTCGTAAGCATGTTTATCCTAATCAAGGATGAATAAAAGCATGTTTATCCTAGTCAAGGATGAATCAAAATTTACTCATAAGCATGTTTACGCTAGGCAAGGATGAACCAAACACTTTGATTCTTGCATTTTAACATTGAATTTGATCTCTAAAAATTGTATTTAAATATTTTAAGTGTGAATAAATTTTTCATTTTTAAAAAATTAAGAAAACCCATTTTTTACCCCTAAAAGGATATATGATAAAAGGGTACTATTTTAATACCTGAAATCTAACCTGATGAAAACCTTTAAATGTTAATATACCCTTTACTCAAGGATGCATAAAAACAATAAACTCTCACAATTTACTGGAAGAAACCCATCCTTCTTCAAACTTGAGATTTTGTGATTTGAAGTAACAGCATTGCACATATTAAGCAGAAGTAATACAACAATGACTAGTTAGTAAATATTAGTGTAGATATGTTATACTGTTTACCTTGGCAGATTTGACAGAAGTTATATTATTTGTGAAATTATCATGAAATTATTCCTTTTTCAAAGAGCCAAAAGGTTGTGAAGGAAAACAAGGAATCTTTTTTGACAATGGAATCCTCAAAAATAATTAATTATTCAACAATGATGAGTTCAAGCTGCACCTTAACTATGGTATGCAAAGGATACACATAGTTCTCTTGTAAAGGGCCCATTAAAAGAATAATTACTTTGGTTGGTTGCTCATAAAGATTGACCCATGTGAGGCATTTAACAGAACTTTATTCTACATTTGTTCTAGATTTCATGTTTATGGATGGGGATGGGAAACTAACTTGCACACTACCTCAGATGTGAGGACCATTGGGTAGGGACTGGATAGTAGAGAACCGACATACTCGGTGTGGCTGGATTTGCTCTATGTTAAGTGATACACCAATTTTTATTGGTTAAGATCTTAAACTATTATTTAAACTAGAGCTACAAATCACTTTTTCTTTTTCTTTTTTTTTTGGAGTGAAAATTCTCTTTATTTTATACCTAGTGCTAAAGGGATCCATGCAAAGAACATCATAATTTGGGCTTGTGTTTTATGTCATAATCCTTGTAATGCCATTGCATCAAACCAAGATCTCACCATCATGAGGACTCAAGCTAGCCACTTGTCACATGGGACAAATTGTAATCACCTTGTACATATCCCCATCTACGGCCCATATTCAATGCAAAATGGCTAGATGATGAGCATCTGGTCGTCTGTTTCAAAGGTAGACCGCCTACCCAATGCTCCCTATCAGTTCATTATTTCAATCCATTTTCACAATTGCTTATTTCTATTTGAGCTGATGATTGATTGTGAAAATTCCAAAGGTTTTTTTTTTGAATTTTTGAAGCTGAATTTTTTTGTGAAACACTAGAGTGATACTCACAAGGGTCATTCTTTGTATTTGTTGGGTACCCCTTGTGGTTGAAGGATATTTATTTTGTTACCTATTTATATATGAAGAAAACATCTTTAATTCGACCCCTGATTTTTTTTCAGAAATGTTAATAAAAATCAAATGTACAAAGTTCATAAATGTAGGTATGATATTGAAGAGGAAAAACTTACCATTGGTTCCATTGCAAAACTATAAACCAAGTAAATGGCATGGCCCTTTAAAGGCTTTCCCATATTTTTAATCTATTAATGGGATGTTCATGAACTTTTTCATGTGTTAAAAGATAACATCTTCTATTACACGCTAAGATATGAGATTAGGTTGGAATAATCTAAAACCAAAATCACAATATAAAATTATTACAACATCTTTTTTGACCCTTGGAATTTTGCAAAATCATGTCAAAGGTTGCATATTTAATTTTTTTTTAAAACTCAATAGTTTATGTGTGTTTAAAACTTGATCATTAAATTATGCAATCATTCCCCTCTCACAAATTGATGTTTGCACTGGAGGTGGTGTATCGCTAGTATTTGTGAAGCCACAATTCTGAAACTTCTTTTAGTTGGACACCTTTCAATGCGATTGAAGTTGTTTATTGTGTACAAAAAAAGGTGGTTTCATGGTATTGTAAATCTTATGTATTTTGGACCTTGCAACCTTGGATATGTCTATTTTTCTTTTGATATTGAAGAGTAGCTCCAAGCTTAAGTAATGGTTAAACCAACGTTGGACAAATTTTCTTTTTTAGGAGAATTTTCAATCTCAATTTTGTCATTACAAACCCTCTAGTAAATTATCTGGGTGTGAGTTTGAGCTTGGTTCTTCAAATTTTTAAACCATGTGGTTATGGTTTTGACACATTTTTTCAAATTCAAGAACCTTCAAGCCTAGGTCCAAATTCTATGTACACATTACACATTCTTTAAGATTAGAGGTTGTATAGGTGTGGAGTTTTATAAAAAAAATTAACCGTGGATTTTATATGTATAGAATTCTACAACTAATTAAAACATATCAAATAGCTATAAGTTTACTTACTTGGAAACTTTTCAAAAAAGCTCAACTTTTTTAGTTAAAGAACAAGCACTTGTGTTTAAGATTTTTTTTCCAAAGTTCTAGTTTTGGTGTAGATTTTAACAAAACAACTAGACTTTCCAAAATTCAATTCTTGTGTCAATTCCACCAACATGGTATTAATTCAAATCTAGGTCACAACAACTTCAACCTAAGCCCCCTTAGTTTTAACATTCCAAATTTGGTAACTTGCCAACACTCATTTAAAACCCCTCACATGCTTGTGGTGGCAATTGACCACATCGTAGATTCTTTTGCACAAGATGTTAGAATACATCAAACTAATTGAATTGTAATTGTATCGGTCTTTGGTTTAATGGAAGATGAATAATATTTTAATCTATTCAACTTTATGAAAAACAAGTCTAGGATTTGGCTAACAACACATTTGAATGTTGGCATTCAAATCTTTGCTCAAAAATTATATGTTCTTAAGAATTATGCTTATGATTTGACCATTGAAGAGTAAAAGGATATTCATATTTTATATACATTTGATGTTTAAATGTTGTTCTTTGCTACTAGTGAATTAATTTAACACACCATGAACTTCTTAATCCTCTTGGTTTAGAGTTACTCATTGCCATTTCTCAAGTTTTTTTGGTTAAATTTCAAATCTAAGTAAGGTCGTCTGATTTTGTTTCAAAAATTGTTGCTAATTGTGCATGTGTTAAAGGTATGTGTGTTGTAGTAAAAATCTCACACTTGCAATGGAGCTCACATTTGTTCAATGATGCACATTGCAAAATTTTGTTTCATGGCAAAAAAATTAGGTACCTAGAAGTCAAGAGGTGTGGGATGATGAACTTTCAAGTCTTTGTGAAAACTTGATTTTTTATGGCACAACTTTTGTTTCCATGTTCGTGATCACTTTACCTTGAACCTTATTCAATTCTATAATGAGAGTTTCATTGTATTAGCTTTTGCCCTTGACATCTTTGCAACATGACTTGAGTTTCAAAGTCAACATTTTTGTAACAAGGCTTGACATTTGAATGGACTAATAACCTCATCTTTTATACTAAAGTTTTTTCTATCTTTCACCATGTATTATAGTGGGTAAATATTATGAAAATGATAGTTTTTCATGAAGAAATATTTTATGATTTATCCTTACATAATGAAATTCAAATGGGTTTTCCTTTAAATGGTTTAGAAGTTTTTATGTTTCTTTATTATATATGTGTAACCCTTTGAAAAAAAATCAAAAACAAATTTCTATTTGTTTCATTTGAACAAGATATGAGAATAAAATATATGTTAAAATTTGATTTGTAAAAAATTCTTGTGGAATTGTGATAAATCCAAATTTTTGCACCTTTTATCACAAAGCAAAGGGGTAAAATCATAGTCAAAGGAGCCACCCAAGTGAATGGACATTTTTTAAAACTGCATTTTTGTATGTTTGAAAAATCACAATGGAAGCATAATACTTTGGATGGTCATAAAGTTTTTTGGAATATTTTCCATTAATTGCAAAGTTTACATGCTTAAGGCTTAGCACAAATCAAAAGTGTTTTTGCATGTTCAAAGCACTCAAACCTTGAGAATGGACATTCCTTCTTTTTTTCAAATGTTTTTTTTCTACCAAATGTACACCATTCTTTTTGAAAATTGGAGAGGATTTTAACATTTATGATTAGAAGGGCAAAAAGACTTGATTGATGAAGATTGTTTTTATAACCCATTTGAGCACATTTGGTTCAAAAGTGTTTTTGACCCTAAAAACTATGGATTTTGAAAATGTGGTTTTAACAAAAATTATTCATATATATGTGATAAAGGGCGTGAATGCATAATATACATGATATAAAAGCAATTTGTAGTCAAAATGTATTTATATCTAAAATGTAGTGTTAAATGGGGTATTTGAAATACAAAATTTTAAGTTATAAACCCATGCAGGGATGACACCTGTCATGTGAAATCCTTGGAAAAGGACTTTTACCTTGGTGCCCCTAGCTTCTTTGACCATGAATTCACCCAAAGTGATAATTAAATGGCATAGAGAATGTTTTGTAAGAGACCAAGGCTCAAACCTTGTTACCAACAATTGTGTACGGATTGTACATTGATCATATATTCAAATTATATGTTTACCATATATAGATCATATTTTGAAAAAATTATTAACAATTTAAAATATTGTAAAACTTTGACAAATTTTGTTATTGGGGAATTCATTATTTCATTATTGTGGATTTAATGAGTGAATTCACTATGTTTGTAGTAATTAATTCCCAATCACTAAGGGACAATGAATTCACTCAATTTCTTATGTAGTGAAATTGAGACAATTTCATTGAAAACTTAATGAAATTCCTATTGAAATTGGTCACATTCCCTACTAGTGTTCACATCACTAAATTTTCGTAATTTGAGATTAAAAACCACTTAAGTCATCCAAATGTTAAAAAAGCATGACCACCTTAGTAATGAAAAAGTATCAATTATTCATTGTCATGCATGCACTAGTATTATGTACAATTAAGGTCAGTCCTTAAAATAAAGCTTTTTTAGAAAAAGGTCATTCACTTTTTTTTAATTCTCTTTCCAAATAACCAATCATTTTAACAAATCAAGCTTAATGTAAACTTTATTAATGGCTACCTTCTTATGAATGGCTACTAATGGTAGGTAGGTAGCTCTCAACTACTGATAGTTGTAGCTACACATGCCTTCTCTTTATTCATAAATAATAATTTTTTTGTCAATAGGTAGGGTGTTTTTGCTCCATATTTCTATTCATGATGAATGCCGAAAGTAGGGAAGTCGACATGTCATGATCATGTTCCACAACATATTATTTTCTTTAGGCACAATGTTGAACTTTCCACCACAAAGCTCCAACAATTTCATTCATTTCCCTTGTTTTTTTTTTCTCAAGCTATTTAGTCATTTTTTTGTTTATATGCATCGCTTTGCAATTTTTGTTTATTAGTTTGCATGTGTGTTTGCAAGGTTTGTTCTCAAGGTTTTTCTTATTTCTAATTGTTGTTTTTTGTGTGGTGCCAAGTATTTCACATCTACTCACAAAGTTCTCTAAGGTCTTCATTCTTTTGTTTTTTACATTTTGCATTCTCCATGAATTTGTTCATGTAGTCAACATTGTTTTCAAAAACCAAATTTGACTTGGCCAATAGGGGATGATCTTTCTTGGGTCATGACAAGTTTTACAAAATCATGTGGTCTTCCTTTAGTTCATAGTGCAATCGTTTGCACACAAATCCACATTTTGAAACCAAGGAATTTTTTCATAATTACAAATTACTTTTCCCAGAAGTCAATGTCATATAATTTATAACTATAGGCAATGGTTGATCATTGGAGGCAATTTCAAGATGTATTTTTTGGCATGCCAAGTATGAAAGATATTTGAATTCTATGATTGTTGAACCTTTACCAAAGAGTAACCTTTCATGGTTTATTCAATTATGAACATAGATCTCAAGATGGGATTTGCTCTTACATCTTTGGAGATAAAGATTATCCATTTCTACCTTGGTTCATGGTCCCTCACAAGCATGCAACATTTGTGAAGCACACTATTTTCGCAAGTTATTTTCAATAAACACTATGAAAAAAAAGGGTGTTTTACAACTAACCTTGCAACTCACTACATTTATACGCCATGAGTATTAATGGACAAATTGCATGAGTTGCAAAATTGTAATTCACCTCATATATGTGCAATTCATTACAATTCAATTGCAACTCTATCAAAACAACTCATTTTCAACTACTATGCAACTCCATTATAATTGCACCCATGATGTCACATTGACGTCATTGATTGTCATCCATTTATTAAAATCTAACATATGGCATTATGAAAACTTTTTGACATAAAATTTATTTTCATTTCAAAATATAGATTTCCATCATTCATTATGATTGTTAATGATGGTCCAAAATTGTGACACATGACATAATAAAACAAATTCCACATGGCATATTAATTATATTTTGGAATAAATAAATAAATAAAAATGTTTATTTTAATAGCTAGATAGGTTGTACAGAACCATAAGTAGGTAGGTTTGTAGGTTTTAAAACCTATATACTTACATATTTACCTAGGACCTAACTAGCTACCTTAGGTCATAGGTAAGTAGAAAAATAAAAGAATAACCATGAAATTTATTTTATTTTATTTTATGGTTTACTTTTGGGTTAAATTTTTTTGAACTCATCTCAAGATGGCACTTATATTTTAATGTGAAAATATGAAAAAATAAGCCTTTTTTATATAGTTTGTAACATAGGATTTGAAATCAAAACATATGGGTTAAATATTTTGATTGTACCTTAATTGCAAATTAAGTTGCAATTGAGTTGCAACTGTAATAGTTAAACACTTAGGGCAAGCCAGATCCAAAGGGAGAGTTCCATTGTTTCTAATGTCGAAACAAAACTTGAACACCTCTTATTGGGCCCTTTGGGACATTAGAAATTGTCAAAAACAAAATAAACTTGAGAAAGTTATGGCCCCCCAAAGTAAAGAGGGTCAAAAATTCAAAAAGCAAACCACCGAATGCTACAAAGGCCAATTCCCAAACACCTAAAAAAATCCTCGTATGTTGTTCTATTGTTTTTAAAATTCAAAAATGATTTGTAAAACTTTAGGTGGTGCTCATATAACAGTTTAAATCATTTAAAATGAATAAGAAATAAGAAAATTATGAGGTTTAAAAGTAGGAGGGGTCCAAAGGAAAAAAGAAAATGAAAAAATGTGTTTTGTAAGTTGGAAAGCTTATTTCTCTTCTTGTTATTTTTTCATTATTCCTTTTCCTTTACATTTCAAAGATGATTTCTAAAACTTGAGGTAATGTTCCCATAACATTTTAAATCATTCAAAATAAAACACATATAATGAAAATGTAAATAATTGATGAATATGTATTTTTATTAAGTTATAAGTAGTTGAATTATAATCATAACATAGTTGAATAGTAGTATTTTAGTAATGGCATACTAGTGGTTGGGTTAATTGTATCAATGGGAATCACAATTAAAAACTAATTGCAAATGTATTCCATAATGTGTGATGGAAATGTGGACATGTGGCATGATTGCATGTATGTACATTGTACCTAATTGTTACATAGTTATTGTTTTAGTGGCACATTTACAACAGTTTTAAAGTAGTTGCCACATGCAACTACTATGCAATTCCTTAAAAAGTCAAACATGGTTGACTACATATGTATTATGATGTGTATAAATTATTGTATAAAAGACCCATTTTCAAATCACTTGCAACTATGATACAACTAACTAATTTTCTAAAGTGACAATTTATTTATTAATACATCGTATTTCTAGGGGGATAGTTGCACACTAGTTGTAATACCCAAGAAATAGTTGCATAATGTTGTATATGAGTTTTTTCTGAGTTTTAGTTCCAAAGTAGTGTGGTTTCAATAGACACGATTTATCATAATGAAACAATTGTTTAAGGGGAGGAATGTGATGGAGAATGCATTTGGAATATTGAAGAATACATTCAGAAAGCTTTTGCTTAAAGTCAATTTGCATGGCCTTTTCTTTATTGATGTTGTTGTATGTTGCACAATTTGATATTAGGTGGAAGAGATGTAAACGTAGGTGCATTGATGTTGCAATTAAAATGGGAAAATCAATAGCCAAATCTTTGAAGTGGAAGGAAACACAATGTCAAGATATAATCAAGATCAATATGCATTAAGGAAAAAGCTACATTAAAAGGTAATGAAATTTAAAGTTCAAACCAATGAGTTTCTTGTCCTTGATGACAACATGACATGTTGCAGTGCTCAAATTTGACAAAAACATTTACCATGTTTTGGTTTGAATTGTGTGTTTTCTTGTCTTTTTCCTTCAATTATTTTACCCCCCTTGTTAATGTCCAATTGAACTATATTGATACAATCCATTACATCAACAATTACCTTGCCATTATTCTCTATTATTTTAATGATTGGAATGAAAATAGATGTGCACTTCCGTTTCACTTCAGTGCTTTTGAAAGTTGGTTATGCTGTAATTATTGGCCATTTTGTGTCAATCACAAGTGATACACATGAATTTTAAGATCCATTTCCAAGAATAATGACAAGAGGATGATGAGGTTGGTTGGAGTGAAAGGATTGTATTGAATGGTTGTCAAGGTGTATGACATTGTCTAGATTAATGTTTCCTTGGTTGAAGTCATGACCAAGTTGTTGTTGACATTCCTAATTATTTTTGGTAACATCATCATCCCCACACAAATCCTACATGATTGACCTCACCGAGACATTTTCTTCATTTACTTCTTTTGGTTACACATAAACACGATTGCTTAATGCTTATAGATCCCGCACATGCATTAGTGTATTGATGTTCCTTTCCGCTTGGAAAGCTTTGATAACATTGTAACATTTTTCACTAAACAACCTTGGTAAGTGAAATCTCTCTTTCTATTCAACATTCATTTCCAAGTAGGAAGTGTTATGACTTGTACCTTTAGGATAGTTTGTGATCCTCTTGTAGTCATCACCCAAACAATTCCATTTCTCTTTACACATCTTGCCATTACATGTTTTTTATCATTTAATTACTTGCCATTCTTTAGAAATATTGGTCCATCTTTGTGTTGTAAGAATTATATTTGCTCTCAAATCAAGGATTTGTTTAAAGGCACTGTGCTCTTTGTGTTTGCAATTGATCAATGCAAAGATTTCATCTTGATTCTAGTTCGAATTGTGTTGGTGTAAGGCACTTTCGCTTCTTGTAACTTTCATTTTTCCCCTTATAGTGTCCATTGAATAGATTGAATTTTCCATTGAAATGTTCATTGAATCTGAGTTTGACATTGTGTTGTTAGCATTGAAATTCTATGAAAGATCTATGGCAAAAGCTACCAAAATTCTACATAAATTCTATGGCAAAAGTTTTATATTGTTTAGATTTGTGGTCAACATGGAAGGTCTATTGTAGAAACAAGTTTGTTATGTTCAAGCTTTGTAGTGTAAATTTTTTGAAGCTTATGGAATAACTTGATGATGTGGAAGGAAACTTTAGACCATGGATGCAAGTTGTGGTTGTCAATAGTTTATCACATTGGGTTTGGAGAAATTAGTTTAATGACAAAATTAAGGAACAAAATGTTCATTTTTTGAAGATTTTAATCACCACAATGTTTGTTTAAAACTTCCTTAACAAAAATATTATTTTAATTCTTAGCGTTAGTGATGACACAATCATAGCCACCTCAACTATTTATCCACAGACTATAACATGTTTAAACAAATTTAATTAATTACTAACTTAATGATGACCATAATTCTAAGTTTGAATGTAGTTTAAGTATGTTTGACTAAGGGTTGGGATTTAGTGATCCAAGGTGAAAATTTAAGTTATATGTTTAAAAAATCAAATGAGGGCCAATTACCACAACACAATTAGTTACTTTTGACCTAGTACAATTCAAAAAAAAATTCTTTATGCAAATGGATATTGTAGTTGAATAACAAGTTTCACAAGTCTTTACTAAATAATTACTTAGTTTTGAAGATTCTATTTTGACAAATAAAATATTTTTGAATATTTCAAAAAGATGTTTCATTTTCCTTCACAAAAACCTTTATTTGAATTCTTTTTTCTTGATTTCAGCATGTCTAAATTTTTATTTTCTTTTTCAAACTTGTTATTCAACTATGGTAATAAGTTCATAACTAGTTTGTAAAATTTCTAATCAAATGGATGCATGATGTTTGAGTGTTGTTAAGTTGGACATGTTATATCATAATTAAATGTGAAAGATGTTAAATGGGTTCACATTCATGGACATTAAAATTCATTTATATTGATTTATGAAACCTCTCTTTCGATTTCAAGGAAAAATTAGTGCATAAAAAACAAAAGGTCTAGGTACAACTACACTAACACGTACCATTAATAGTTGTAATCATTGCTTAATTTATTGTATTTCAAATTGTAAAAGAAGAAAAGAACTACAAATGGACTTTGTTTATACAATTTTATTGTCAAAATATTTGTATATATATCTGGAAAATTTAGAATCAATCTAATGAATTAAAAATACACAAAAACACTTTTTATGTTATGTAACCAATGCTTTTCAATGATGAATACATAGTAAAAACATACAAAACACAAATTGATTTTTTTTTAAATGACATAGTTTTGGTAAAGTTTTAATATAAAACCTTTACATAACATAACTTTGAAGGTTTTAAAAAAAAAAAAATGATGTATTGAAAATATATGTGAAATCTCTTCTAACCAAATGGCTTATTTCAAAGCGTATTAGCAGGTCTACCAACATTGTTTGGTTCTTGATTTCAAAAGGAACCTTTCATCTTGGTTCTAATTTCTTTTGGTTTTGATGGAACCTTTGGTTTGGTTCTTGGATTTTTTAAACCTCTAGTTTGGGTCATTGTCACAAAAAACTAGTCCAATTTAATACAAAATTCGATTACATCTCAATACACACAACTAAACCAGAAAAAATGTGTAAAATTAGTTTTTAAAACTAGTGCACACAATTCAAGATAATGATTCTCTAATATTAATTATGAACAACCGATCAAATGCAATAACTTGTTTAAAATGTAGAGTCAAAGTTTATATATTTTTTAAACAATTGTACTTATGTATCTAAAAGAACTTGAATCTTTTTTAAATAGGTCAAACCCATAGTTTAGGTTTTGATTCAATTTTGAAAATAGGTCAATTCTCTAGTTAGGTTCCAATAATATTTCCAAGAAAACTTGGAACCTTTTGTCCAACCTCCATTCCAAAGACCTTAGAACTTGACATGTAACTTAGGCTTGATTGAACATACTGAAATCCAAGAACTTGCGAACAATGACGTCTACCTTACCACCTATTTTACTTGACATCCACCAATAGAGAGCATAACACATAAAGAACTTAGATGAGAGACTGATGTGGATGAACATTGTGTTGTGCTTGTGATCACAAACATACAAGTAACCAACAACCAACAATGCACCATGAGGGAGGGAGGGAGGGATGGATGGATGGATGGGTGGGTGGTTGGGTGGGTGGGAGGGCATGAAACACTTTTTCATCGGGTTCCAGTTCACCAGGTGCCCATGGTGGTTAGCATGGTTTTACTCCCTACATACTAACAACCCATTAGCCCTTACATGACTATTATCCATCTACATGCATTACCTATGAACTACATACATACCCATGAATGATTGATCAGACATGTATGCTTTTGGCAGGATAGGTTTACCAAAGTGTAACCGGATGTCAACAGAGTTGGATTCATCCATCCACAATTGAATGGTTAGTTCACCCTTGCTCTAATGCAGTTGTTCCCAGGGATTCATTTTTGGGATTGGGTGATTGAGGTAATTTTGTGAACCAAGCTTCTACCAAATCTAAACTGGGGTGGGATTCTTTCTTGCTGGAGTGGGGGACAAGGTGGCCCAACAAGGGGGCCAACAAGGGAGGTAGGAGGGGTGATAAAAAAGCACTAAGGCCCACTAGGGGAATATATTGGAGATAACTTACAAGCTTTTCTCACCCATCTTTGGTTTAATAAAATTAGATTGAGAACAAGGGGAGCCTCGAGGGCATAACTTTCTGGCACAAACTTTCTGGCTCCCACAATTACAAGGCAAAACATAGCTGCTTGGACCCCAAGTGGGGAGTACTAATTGGGGTTAATACTACTTGTTCTTTTTTGTTGCCACCTTTCAAGAATCTCATGATATGGGTGGTTTAATTAGTGTTGAATTACAGAGCTTGCATTTGTGCCATTGACAAAGGTCATGGTTACTATTGATACTACTTTTGTTTATTTGGCTCAAATCAAACTCATGGCAAAAAAATTAGGCATGCATGGTTTATGATATACAACTTTGGCCAAGTAGCAAAGAACACCCCCACTTGAAGGGTTTTTCCTACATGGGTCTTGGTGCCAAAGTGCCTTTTCTTCTCATTGATAGTTGTTTTATCATCCTATATTTTTCAAGCTATTGTACATCTCTTTAAAGTGGCTCAAAGTGGTGCAAAATCAAAAAATATTCCAAATGAGCTTTGATTTGGGGAAATGGTGGTGGGTTTCCTGGTTTGTGTTCTAGACTTTGCTACAATTGTCATCTATGATGGCATTGTATCCTGCAAAAGACAATTATGAAAATAGGTAAGATGTGGTGGAAACCATTAGGTTTATGACCAAATGCTTGCAATTCCAAAAAAACATTCATAATTATACCGGATGGATGACCATATTATAGGTCACAATTCAATAATTTCCATGGGTTAATTCCGTTTAAATAGTCACTAGAAGGTTTCAAGATGGATGAACATAATTGGGACCGGCTATTTCGGCAACCTAGCAGAAACCAAATCAAAGAAAAAACCCAAAAAGGTCCAATTTTATTACCATAAGTGAATCAACAATCCACAATTTGAACACAATTTGCTAACTCAAGCTTATGTTTAACCTCACACACAAGACTCCTTTATTGTAAAGGTACGGTCTATATTTGATAAGGCGTTTTGGCCTTATCACATTGGTCGACATTGTGAATTCTTGTTGTCTACTCATGCCTCCTCTAGAACAACACACGCGTTGGAGAGCGTCTCCTTTATGCTAGGCCCAGATCTCTCAATCATGCTTTGGGACACACCACTAGTCTAATTACAAAACTCACATTGGATATGGCAAAACTTTCACAAGCAACATTAAACAACAATATGATGTTTCACAACATGTGAGAAATGATGTTTAACAACTTCTCACATGTTGCGAAACAAAAGCGGTGGCATGATACTCATGGTTATGTGTGAGGTTTAGGGTTTAAGGTTTATGCGGTTTACATATCCTTACATACCAAACAGTGAAGACTGGCTTCTCGGTGCATAAGGTGTTTTTTTTTTCTTCCCTGCATTAAAGTGGTAATTTCACACCAGCCTTTGTGTGTTTTGGTTACACCTATTGTTAAACTATTAACAATTGTACTCTGAAATGTTTTAGTAAAAGAATTGT
>Ga0209208_10004501_pt1 | contig 19727 bp, 13 predicted proteins | sample S1TSphfallax_3_FD_187694 | JGI IMG/M metagenome (GOLD analysis project Ga0209208, IMG submission 187694) | Host-associated microbial communities from peat moss isolated from Minnesota, USA - S1T2_Fd - Sphagnum fallax MG (SPAdes) (version 2) | ecosystem: Host-associated > Plants > Peat moss >...
ATGTTGAGAACAAAATCCAATTTTCAAAATGTGAAAATGTGAACATTTGTGACCTAAAACTACTCAATATAAATTGAGTTCACCATTTTCAATGTTCCAAATGATTAAACACATCTTTGCAAAAAAAAAAAAAAAAAAAACCCTATTATCACATGTTTTCAATATATGCTAAGACCTTACCATCACACACCTTACACCCAATATTACTATTTTGCATACCATCTTAACCCAAGAGTTGTTGCACAAGGATACGTAATAACATTAAATAATCTTTTAATTTTCTATTAATTTTCATAAGAAAAAATCACTATATACTCAATTGTGCAAATACACATTTAGAAGTCAAAAATAATGTCAAATAGTTGCCAAAATTGTCAAATTTTTTATGTATGTATTTTTTTGACATTTTCAAGTTATCTCAATTATTCCAAGTTGTGTTAAATGACTAATATGAATGTTGAGGTTTCCAAATTAAAAAGTAATTAAATTAAATTTCGAATTTTGGTTTTAATAAAAAGACATTTGAACTTTGTAAATAGTTACATCAGATGTGGTTAATTTTGCAAAGGATTAAGTAAAGGACTCTTTTAATATAAAAAAATTGATGATAAGAAAATTTGTATGATATCAACCTATTAATTGCATTTGAAAAAAACTCAAAATCTAGAAGAGATGGAATTTGAAATTCTTTGAAATTCAAAGGATTTTTAAAAAACATTAAATTTCAAAAGTTTTTTATCACATGTAAATGGGGTGTAATGTGCATGGAATATAAACAAAGTTGTAGTTTATGGTACAATGAACAAAAACCTAAAGTAATTAGCATATTTTGGTATGATTGAAAACTATGATAAATTTTCAAAATGAAACCCAAAATCTAGCAAAATCTACACATTTTGACAAATTCATATTTATTCAACAATGATTAATGCAAAACATGTGTTTTATTGGGGCAAATACATGTATTTTTAATAATGTTGCAAAAGATTTCATTAAAAAAGAAATTCTTATGAAAAAGTAAAAAATGACTAAAAAATATTCACAATCATTTTGTAAAGTAATCCCATTGGCTCATTTGTGTGTATTTTCACCCACTCAATAACCTTTGGTCCACTAATATATGAAATTTGCAAAATAAAAAACATGCACATTGCTTTGTCAAGGGCTTTTTGAAACACCAAAAGTGTAGTGAAGAGCCCCATAATTAGGGACGTTCAAAGGTGTCATGACCATATGTGTGTTAGCTATAACATATAGTGTGTTATGGTAGTGAGTAGTGCCTACTTAGAGTCTCCAGGTTTAAGGTTAGAGGAGAGTGGCTCTTCTAGTAGGACCCACCTTCATGTTGTGAGTGGGGGTATAACTTGAGAGAGGGCTCAAAGAGTGTAGTTCTTTGAGTTGAGCCTAGAACGTTGGGAGTAGTTAAAGTTAGTGGAGCTTCGAGCTATGGTGTCCCATTAGCATTGGCTTGGATTCTCCACGCGGAGTAAGCTTGGCTTGACTATATGTGTTTGCATCACGAGTTTTATGATAATAGATCTTTCTCGTGACATGTTCACTCAAAGACCTCTGTTTTTTTGGGAGTAGTTAAACCGTGGGGGTTTTGTGACCTTGCTTTCTGGTTGTGTGGCCAAATTGGGAATGGGTGACGTCGAAAGAAGCGCCTTGGCGAGAGCTTTCCAACGTTCAATTGTGATACATGGGTATTTGTGTATGCTCTTGTCCATGTTATGTGTTTTTGTGTGTATGTGAGTATGGTATGTGAGCGATCTATGTTGTATGACGATATGTATTCGCATGACAAAGGTAAGGTCACAAAATAAGATAAAACAAACGTTAATTTTTATGTATTAAAAAAAATTTAAAAATTATTTTTTCTTGGATAAAGGTTTTAGAAAAAAAGTAAAATATTTTGGGAATGTTGTTTTCAATTATGCCTTTTATTGGAGTAGATATTACAATAAATCGCACTAATAGAAAATCCCCATTTTTTACCAAAAAGTTTTCAACTAGATGTAATTTCCAACTATGTTACCAACTAGAACTTTTTAATTTATAAATAGAATAATGAAAATAATCAATTAAATCAATTGATCAACTAAGTTGGCATATAGTTGAAAATTGTTTTCAATTAGGTGATATTTTGCTAAATCCACTGAATATTTTTGGCATCAACAATGCGTCGAAATTGAAATGTCTACTATGTTAGTAAATAGTGAAAAACATGTCTTGATTAATGGGTCATTCTTGGAATGTTTTTAATATTTAAATTTTTTCAATTGGCACATAATCTAGATTGTAACTAATGTTCAATTATTTGATAACACCATCAACACATGTGTGGATGATAAAATGTGTTAAAGGATGGATGAAATGCAATTCCATTTGCAACAAAGCTGCAATTATATTTCAACTCAACTAGACAATTAATAAGTGATTTTGGTTTTATACATATGGTATATGTCAATATTTATGTTAAATTATAATAACATTAAATTACATGTAAACTTATTTGCATAAATTAATAGTTATGTGTGACATAAGTTTTGTAATGCATATATTTTTTAATAATTTCTTTTCAAATATAAATTAATAATTTAATATTGTAAATGTTCATACATCTAATATTTTATTTTTATGTGGACCAAATTTAGGTTATGACATATCAAATAATGATATCTATCTATGAAACAAGGTTGTTTGTTTGTTTTCTTTTGTTTATAGTTATGAGATCCACTAAATTGGGATCCTTTAGATCGCATTCTTGGACTCTTTGGAAAGCTCTCGAAAACAAGGGTTCCATGATGTTTGGACTTAGTGGATTATGTATGATCATTGATGTAATTTTTTGGGTGCATCTAAACAATAAATTTCAAAAATTGAAATAAACTCAAACAAAACTCTGATATATAAGTTGAAAAAATTTGCATATGTTCAATAAATGTAATTCCTAACGTTTTTGTACATCAAATTCAGTTTTCGACATATAGCAATGATAGATAATTAATATTTTTGTGGAACTTTAATGTTTTATCACTTTTATAAAAAAGAAAGGTTATGTCTGATGCAAATATTTTTTCATTTAGATAATAAATAAAATCTAAAAATAAAATTTAATAAATTTTAGTTTAAGTTTAAAATAATGTGTATAGAAGCACAAATTAACAATAATATGTTCAACACATGTAATGTTAATTATTTCTATGTAATTTGAATTCTCATTTACAACATAAGTAATCAAAGATGATTATGATTATTTGGAATTAATTTACTAATTAATCTAATGTTAACTATTGGTTTGAATATATCTTTAAATTATTTATTTCATTATCAATCTATTTCATTTTAAATAATAATAATATTTGACATAGTTCATATGAACATTTGATAAATAATTATTTAAGTTCAAAAATATTTTTGTTTTAGCACTACCATATTTGCTTCAATATTTTTACTATATTTTATCTTTATTCAATGTAAATTATATTAATTGAATGTTGTTATAACAAGTTAAATAACAATAAAAATAAAAATAATTAAATAAAAACTTAGCCTATATTAGCTACAATAGTATTAGTAATTGTTTTTATAACTATAATAATTTAATAATTATATATTTTTATTAATAATAATTTAAATAATATAAAATTTTATTATATTTAGTGAAATAGTAATAAATAGTAGTATTTCCATAAATAATAATGATTAATAATTTTATTAAAATAATTTTAATTAATTATAAAACATGGAATTCAAAATTATTGCTGAATATTTACTATATGTAATTAGCATAATTAAGTAAACCTATAGTAGATAAACTATTAGTTTAGGTCTAGGTTTAAATAAATTAAACTAGGTTGTAACTTAATTGCAACTAGGCTGCAACTCATTAAGTTGCAATTATGTTATCACATGATTACAACTAGGTACTAAGTTAATCAACCACCATACATTTAAACTATTAAAGAATTTAAAATCCTAACACATCTTTCTTTTTCATTTCAAGCTCAAAATGATATTTTATAGTTCCACTTGGTGCACCATTGGCCACTTAGATCACTCAAAATAAATAACAAATGAAGAAGATACGAGTATTGAAAGCAAGTGAGGTAAATGTTTGACCATAAGCTTAATTCAGACATTGAAATTTAGCACATTCATGTTCTTTGTGGTTCTTTTTTGTAAATCCTTTGCCATTGAAACTTAAAGAAGTAATGTAAATCTTAGCTTGGTGCAACCATAACTCTTTAAGTCATACAAAATGAATAAGAAATGAAGAAGATATGACATGCTAAAATAATGGGTCATTTTATTTTTTAACACATTATCTGATTTTGACATGTTTTATGTTTCTTATGTGTTGTTCCTTTCTTTCTAGAACTTAAAGAAATAATGTAGAGCTTACATTGACATTCCCATAGCTTTTTACATCATTCAAATTTGATAAGAAATGTTTAATTGTAGGCATATATGTGTTGTTGGGCTTGTCTTCCCAAGGTGGCAACTAAATTGTTTGTCCCATATTGTTTGGTTTCCATTTAAATAATCCAAACTATATATTAAACAAATGTATTAGGATGATGAAGAATCAAAGTAAACATGAAAATGTAATAGCATTTGGGATGAGCTAACAAAAAAGGCACAACTTTAAAAGCTAAATTAAATGAAATAGGACTTTATTTGTGATTTAGGTCTAGGCCTAACCTAATGCCTAGGTTTAGCCTTAGCTTAAGCTAAGTGGTCACTTATGTTTAGGCCTAACTTAGGTGCCTAGGTTTAACCTTAGCTTAAGTTTAAGTGGTTGTTTATGTCTAGGCCTAGCTTAGGTGCCGATGTTTACCATCATTACATTTCGATTTTGTCAATTGAATGTTTAACCAATGATGTGATGACACATGGTACACCCAAACATTCCACCATTAATTGGGTGAAAGCACACTAAGCCCCCCAAAAATTTTAGTCACAAGTATAATATTTTTGCAATTAATTTTTTTGGTAACGTATGGACATCACATCTTGGATTATTTTTACTTTTTTAAAGTATATTTGATTATAACTAAATATTTTACTATCATATGTAATCAAGGAATGAAGTTCATCCATTAATTGAGGGAAGTTGACAACATTTTTTGATTAGGTTGGTAAGATAGTTTGCAACTAAAATGGTTAATGATGGCTATTGATGTGGTGTTGACATGTGGCAAATTTTTTCAACTAGAATGTCATTATTGACTTGTATTTGTTAAATTTTTGTTTTGTAGTTGAGATGAACATTTTTCAATTGCAAAAAATACTTCGAAAATATTTTTATTACTTTCAACTGTGTTTTATAATCAAGATGTACTTGAAAATGTAGTTGCGAAGGAGGGGGGGGTGGGGGTGTTTCTACTAATGTTGCGTCTTATTCCATTCCACATAATTCCACTCATTTTTTAGTGGGATGTGTCAATTCTAATGCAATGGAAAGCCCAAAATGGAATGAGGCATTTTTAGTGAAATGTGTTAATGGAACAAGTCATGTCACCCCCAAATGGAATGTTTCGAATGGAATGTGCTACAAAATTTACCAACTTATTTAATATTAAATGATTCACAAAAAAAATTGTAATTTAATTAGGTGCAACCATTATAAAGTGGAATGTGCTCATTTAGTGGATTTTTTGGGCAAGTTTCATCAATGGAATTAATGTCACCATTTTTCTTTTAATGGAATAGGTGTTCGTGGAAATTTTCAAAGGAATATGATTTTGGGCAGCTAGAAAAATTCAAGTCAATTTTTGGTGCACACCTATAATATTGCATTTTGCAAATGGAGTGCATCACCATGCCTAACATCACTATACCACTAGTCAAATTAAAGGTTCATTCTATTTAATGTCATGCATATTATACCCAAACATGTGAATGAAACTTTATATAAATTTTTATTTAAAAGTCCACTTACATTGCATCAAAAAAATGAAAGCATGGTCATGTAGCCCAAAAGTATAAGTCAATTTGATGCAAAAATGTCCATGATGTGAAATTATAACATGCGTATTGTTGCCCATTGGTATATGCTTAATTGCTAAAATCCTTTAACAATCATTTGCATTCCCATAGGATGTAGGTCTTGTTGGCAGTTGAAGACACACATGTTTCATCCAATGTCCAAACATTGGGGTTTCAATCAACCTCCTCAACCATGAACTTGATGTTGGGCTTGTAAACCTTGGTCAGCATGACCATTTTCCTACCTAGTCCACACAATTAGGCAAGAGAGTTGCTTATGAACCCCTTGGATGCATGGTTGACACTTGCAATACCTTTTCCAACAACCTTCCCCTTAAACTTGGGGTGGAAGATGTTGCATTTTGTACCAATCTTCAATGGAACCAACCACCCTACACCCAAGAAAAAACACACATGCAAATTATGTCATGAACACAACATTTTACCACCACATACATCATCATGGCCTAGCCCCAACTAAGTTGGAAAATAGGTTGTCCTTCACATCAACTCATAGCACAAATTGGCTAGACATAAGAACATTGGTATTGGCCAAGGGTTTTCCCTTGGGTAATTTTTCGTAAACATTCCAACTCAACTTGGGTTCTTCGACAAGTTGAAATGTCGAAATGTATATTTGTTCCAATTAGTTCCTTCCCCTTCTCCCCATTAACCTTGAATACTAATGGCTTCTTTCCTACAAGTGGGATGTACCCACTATCAATTTAATTTCCATACAATTAATGAAATGAACTTAAGCACCCACCAAAAACTAATTGATTTGTCTTTTGTTTGGATTTGAACTACTAATTAATGGTAGTCTATTTTTTGGCAGTGGGGCCAAAATGTCACTCACCACCAGAGCTCGATGTTGATTTAGTCTTGGTTGCCATCTTAATATTCCTTTGTCCTAAATTGGACTAATGTTGACTATCATGCACAATAAGTAGCCTTGACATGGATAATGGTGTATCTCACCAATTGGGTATTTGACTCTTGGTTATCATATGGATGTGTAACATATGTAAAGAATACCTCCATGTCTCCAAGTGTCCCTAATTCACTCCTTCTATCAAATTGAACCCTAGATATGGAAAAGGATTTTTTTGTGTTATGTTCATGTCCCTTCCCTATGTTAATGTCTATACCCTTCCCATCGTCTACATCACCTTTGGATGTAGGTGGCAACGTTATTGAAAAAAAACATACACAAACCATTCATGTGCCTAAAGCAACAAACATAAAGACCCACTAATTCATCAACATTATCATAACAACTAATTGTCCCTACCTTCTTGGTGACAATTCCCATCAAATGCAACACATTGACTGTGCTAAAAACTCACCTAGATAGTTTACTTTGAATCAACCAACGCCCCACTTTAGATCCATTAAAGGTTTAGTTATAGCCCACCCAAACATCATTGAAATGACATAAATTCTAAACACTTCAATAATATCAACGTATATTAAAGCCAATGAAGATAATTTTAGTTTGGTCCGAACCAAACATATCAACATATCAACTATAAATTGACCAATCAACAAACACACACAAACTAATGCATGAAAATGACAACTACCTAGGTACACCTTGCCTAATTACTAACAATTACCTTTTAAAAAAAATATTGCCTCCACATATAGCCCCACCAAAATTCCATTGGAGTTCCATTGACATTCCACTTATGTTTCACTTTGGTTCCATTCTAGGTCCACTTTCATTCCACCCAAAATCCATAATATAGATTCCAACATTGACCAAGTGCCTTCAACTTTGGTTTCACTTACATGTCATTTATAGTGTACACGTCACTTCAACTCCGTTTGCATTAAATTTCCAACCACCCTATGTCCACCTACATTCCATTTGGAGTTCACTAGACTTCTAAACTTGGATCATGACATTTCAAAAATCTCCACGTTAAAAAAACACATGTTTATAGTCTTAAGTTAGTATGAATTAAAGGGACATACTAGTTGAAAACTAACCATATGCATACAATATCAAGACACACACCAAATATTACATCATGATACCAATTATATAGCCTACCTTTTCAATGACAACTACCTCACAAGATGTGAAGCATTAGCACCATAACTAAACACCATGTGAAACTACATTATTCCAATGTCATTTTACAAGTGTATCCCACCTAGTTTGACATGGTACCATTTGCATTACACTAATATGGATCCATTATGAATTTGCATACATTCCACCCACACCCCATCCAAGTTCCCAACATTTTACATGACACTTTAATTCAACTTTAGCTCCATTACATTTGGGGAATGTTATTTTGTGAACTTGTGAGCATGAGCCCATGAACATGAACATGAACAAATATTCTTAAAATATTCCATTCATGTCAAAGGGCATATTTGTTGACACACACAAGAATATTTTTTCATGTCATCAAGATCCACATGGCATTCCATTGCTTCAATTTAAGGGAACATGGTTCCAATGTGGGTAATTTCCCATTCCAAACGTATTTAGATTAGATACCAATCATGATATTTAATTATTAAAATTGTTCACATGATTCTTAATTGTTTTAATTGTATAATAAAATACCTTTTTATCATCCTAAAATCATGTGAGGCTTGGCAAATGGCATAAAGGTTTCATACTCTTCTCCCAAAGAGTGGACTCAAAAAACAAACATGAAGAAAACCTAATGATATGGACAACGAAGATCCGTGCTAAATAAAATGGAGTTAATTCTTTCAATGAGAGGAGAAGACTTAATCATCTATTTTTTTAGTTTATTATAAATAAAGACCTCCTGATATTAACAACATTTGATGCTAAAATATAATATTGAACACATAAAACTACTTAATTATTCATAGGATTTAAAACAACATTTGCAAACATATTTTGTGATTGTTCTAGCATTTCTAAATGTTTTAAAGTTGACAATCCCATGCAAATGGTCCATTACACTTTCATGATAACAATAATTGCACAAATTGAATAGACATCTATGAAAATGTGACCATTGGAGATGTATGCAACTATGGAATATTTTACATGTCAAATATTGTTTTTGTTGTGAACCTCAAAGGGTTAATCAAAATAACCCAAATATTAATTCATTTGTTCATTTGCAACATGTCATTCATATCCATGACACTCTTGTCAAACACTATTGAACTTGGACTTGTACATGTTTGTAGAAAAAAAATTTGAAGAATGTAGATACACAGTACTAAGCAAAGGTTGGATATTAGGCATCTTCTAATCACTTACAAGACTATAAGATATATGGGATGGTCATAAAAATGTTTATCCCAAAGTTTTTGAATAGCTTGCAACAACCACTTGAAAATAATTGTTACCTAGTGGATGGCAAATTAAACAAGGAAAAATATGACTAGGAGAATGGTAGAGATTCAACTTGAGGTAGAATGCAAATGGCTAGTGAGTTGGATATGATGAAGACATTTCATTAGTTTGAGGATTCAAATTACTTTTGGAGGGAAATAACTTAGGATGTAGTTTTAGAAATTAAGGATTTTTGGGAGATTTGTTTTTTCACACAAAAAAATTTAGATAATTGTTGTGGAAATAAAATAAATACATTGAGTAGTTAGAGTTTTGTTGGGTTTCAAACCACAGGTTTTCTTGTTTTCCATTTTTAAATTTGACATTTAATACTACATATGTTTGATATATTCATTGTGGGCTAGGTCATGGTGGAGATTGTGTTGTGACCAAGTGTAATACATGGGTGCATGTGCTTTGTGCATGCATGTGCGTGTTTGCCTTTGTGAGTTCTGTAACCTCAATTCCCCTATGTAAACTTCAATTCAAGAAACCTAAATTTCACCATTTGGGCAAAAGTTCAAAATGCCCGCTTTCTATTCAACTCACAAAAGGCATATATATACACAAAAATCCCTAGTTATCCCTTCAACAACTCCCAGAGGGTGATGTATATACAAAACCCTTTAGAGCTATCCCCTTTGAGAATGCACTTCAAGGGGATTTTTGTATTTCTACAGGGGATTTCTAACTTTTTTTCATGTCTTGCATGGGAATCTGCAAGAAAATGGTGGATTACACCACGTAAAACAATATATGGAGGGGAAACTGAAAAATGTGCAAAACACAATGGGGAATTGATGAATATTTTCTAGGTTCCCAGATGACAACCCCAAAAATTTTGTTGTGATCTGTAGCCAAAGTGGCGATCATTAGTACTCCTGAACACCAGGTTCCTACTTGCTTGGATGATTGGCCATTACATGTCTAGGGCATTCTCGAAAGAAGGGGCCTAGGACAAGGCGATAGCTGAATCTAGCCCCGCATTTTGGGAATGTCCATCACCTTAGGGCTTTACCTATCACAAAGGCAAAATTTATCATGAACAAAAACCTATGTAGATCACAAGGTGTATGATGAATGGGAGGGTTCTTGTGCCCACTCCTCAATAGTGTGAGGGTTCTTACACCTATAATAAGTAGGCATAATTTCCCTCACAATTTCTAGGAGGGAAATTCATTGAAGTGCTTCACAAGGCCACACGAGGTTTCTGCTTGAGCAATACCCATTTGTCCCATTAAGATGAAAACCCAGTATGTAAAAAATGCAAGCATAGGAGCCGATCTCATTAGTGTTATAGATAAGCATTTACAGGTTTGGGGACAAGTTCCAAGACTAGAACAAGCTGGCTCGTGCATGATCAAACCGAAATTTAGAGAAGAAGAATCGATGTATACGACAAGATGATCTTTCAAATATGACTAGACTTGACAGACCAGCTTGTCGTCGTTGATGAACTTCTACAGTAAGATCCATTTGTAGCACCTATTTTGCATGCCAAGTTCAAGTTTGAGATCGAAGCAGCAAGACGCATGCCTGTGTGGAGGAAGTCTTTAGGAGTAACATTTGCACGGATTTCGCAAGCAAATGCGTTTCACATGTGCAGCGTTTGCAAGGTCATTCAGGTCCGCCACGCAGAAATCCTGCTAAGGATCAGCTGGATCTGCGTCTTATCACCATAAACAAAATCAGACTGTAAGATGGCAATTTATAACATCAGACAGATGGCCATATTCTCCTCTACTACTCATATCATTATTAGATTGCTTGTTTCCCAAGTTCTCGTTTTATTTTTTGGCAATGGGCCATTTTGATGCCCCATCACCAAAAATAAACTGAAACTTGGGAGGGTCTCACAGCTGTTAGACTGCCTGCCCTTCGGGTCAGCCATATACGTAACGAAGGAAAGAACTTTTAGGCAAAGGATCATGGGATAGAGTGCAGTGCTATTAAGAACAACATTGGAGAACACATTAAGAACTTTGGGAGCATCATGGAGAATCCATTAGGAACCTGAGGAACATCATTGAGCACATATGGAAACACAAGAATTAAAAAAATCTGTCCTCACCGCACCCAAAGGAAAAAAGATGAACCTTCTCGCAGACATGTTCAGTCCTCTCATTGATTGCATGCATAATCTAATCCTAGACATGGTTGCCACCATTTTCTAAACCTCAGCTAATACCCCTTCTACAAAGCATATGGTACCTATTCAGGGGCACATCTGCATTTCATGATACGTGTAAAGGATGTGAATTGGGCGTGCAGCATTCTCATGTCACCCATCCAAATTTTTGGACAAGTTTTCACCTTACTTTCCCACTCATAATATACTAAACTCTGCTGCTGGGCCGTTGAGAAGAGTTTGTCTGTGAGTGGTGAAAACAGAAAAACACACGTGGGTCCATGAAAGCACAGCAGTTGTGGAATCTCTTTGAAAGAAATTTGTGTTGAGCTCCCCCTTTGATAAATGGACACAAAGTGATCATGAATTGCCAAGGTCAGACTAAAACCCTAAACCAAGGCCACTAAACCCTAAATCCAACAAGGTCACTAAAACCCTGAACCCTAAACTATTTGGCAATGTGCACACAAACATCTATGGTACCATTTTGAAGTGTTTTGATGTATGTCGCCACATGAGTGCCAGAAGAACTCTGCTTTGTTGAGACTTCCTGGAACTTTTGAGCCACAGTTTCAATACCAAACTTGTGAACAAAATCCCCATAAAAAAGACAGGTTTGCTCATAATCAGGGTGTTATACAGATGATTTGCAGGGCAAGGAAAACTGGAATAGATTGTTGTTGACTCATGCACATCATGTATCACTCCAGTCATCCTCATCATCCTCTTCATCACTTCCAGCAAAAGCCTGCAATGGAGTGGACATTGTTCAAGACGGCTCCTTATACCACCATTAAGAGCAACTCTAAGAATCCCTTGAGATAAACATATAGCTATGAAATTGCAGAGAAATCTCCAACCAGCAACACAGAGATGAAAACATAATGATGAGCACTGTCATAACCTTGTGAGAACCACCCACAAAGTATCAGACCATCATCACCTTCACCTTGAATAGCAGTGCTGAAAAGATTGTGGTGACACGCACCTGTCGGATTGCATTTGCTTTCTCCAAGATGGCAGCCACGTTGATGTTTGTGACAGGCCGGACAACTGGCTCCTTCTTTTCTTTCTCTGTGTGTCGCAGATTGAATGACTGGAAAAAGAAAAAAGAAAGTTCTAAGTCCTTAGCCCTATATTTGATGGGTTGGTGTAGTAGTACTGTTTGGCAAAGCTCAGTGGAGAAAGGATGACATACTGCAAAGAGAAAAAGATACAGACTAACCTTTGTCCTAATTTGTTCCAGAATGGCTTGCCGCTCATCAGGCAGTGGAAGTGGCCTTATTACAGGTTCCTTGAATGCAACCTTCATCAACTGCTCACTCATATACGCCATGAAGTTAGAAACAAGCCCTCTAAGGAACAATGCACAAAGAATCCTCAAGAACGAGTTGTGGGGACATCCTGTACAAGAGGGCCTATGGAATTCAAGCACCTGGTTCTGCTTACCATGTTTCTGTCATGTGCTGCAATGGCAGCAGCCAAGGCATCCCTTGTCTCAGCAGTCTTTCTCAATGCAAAACCGCCAGCTGAAGGAGGTGGTGGTGGATGGATTGACTGCTTAGGGTGAGTTGCTGTCGTCATCGTTGCTGCTGCTGCTGCTTCTGGTGGCTCAATCAAATCCAAGACTTGATTAGATGCTAGCGCCCTATGATGATTTTGCTCTGATGGTTGAGAGTTGATTGAGAGATTGAAGTTGTCCAAATCAATTGTCTCTTCTTGATTAGTGGATTCGGAGAACTCGATGGATTGAGATGGATGGGGAATTGAATCCCTTAGCTGAAGCAATGTTTCTGGATCAGGCCCAGTGGCTGGATGAAGCTCGGAGGTTGATTCTTCAAGTGAGAGAAGGCTCAATCCTGTCCTTGAGGATGCACCTTGCAGGTCATCATTGCTCAGTGCTCTAACAGGTATACTGGACACAAGATCAGACAGAGACTCTTCTGAAGACTTTGACAGCAGAAGCGCATCTTGCCTCACTAGAGGACTCTGGTGCACTTCAGATGGAAATTCAAGGTTGGGTTCATATTGTAGTCTTCCTGCAGGATTGTTTGAGACAGTTGCCTCCAAAGGAAAATTTGCTGCCTTTACAATTGGACTGGAAGGACTTGCCAAAGGAGAAGGCGATTCCATGTGAGAATTGGTTTCAGAAGGAGGTGGTGAACAGGATGAAGACGGTGAATGTGGAGTTGGTGCCAGATTTGGTGGGAGAGAGAAATCAGGAATGACAAGTTTTGGGGGGAAAACTGGTTCAGATCGGCTCTGCCACCGTAGTTGAGAGCTCGATTCTGACCATACTGAATGTGGTGGAGAATGTGGTGGTGAGTTTGTTTCTGATTGTACAGGCAAGTTGGGAGGAAGAATAAACTCTGCTTTTGGTGGAGGGTTTGGTTTTGACCTCCCTTGCCATTGGAGATTTGAACTTACATCTCCTGTGGGTAGTAGTAATTCCTGTGGTTGCAGCTCAGGCAATGGATCTGCATCTGGAGGAGAGCCATGTTGGAAGCTTGATTCTGACCTTGCATTCTGGACAGAAAGCATGGTTGTCATCTCTGCACTGGACAAGGGATGCGCAGCACCTGAAAGTGGCAGCATTCTCTGTTGGAAGCTTGCTTCCACCCTTGCTCTCTGGTTGGGCAAGATGGTTCTGGTCCCTGAGCTTGCTCTCAGTGGCACACTAGACATTTGAAGGAATCCTGGGCTCAGTGATGGATGATGTAAATCATCCGTCCTGTAGCTTGCAGGTGAACTACAGGGAGACTTAACTCCATTAGTCAGAGTTGAACGTGTTGGAATGTTGACTTCTGCACTGATCTGTGGATGCAATTTGCTTCGTGATGGACCCATAGGATCAGAGGATTGCTGTCTCTCTAGTGGAATTTCTCCTGTTCCCAAATCAAAGCTCCACCTGCTGCTGCCTCCCTCACTGATGTCAATTTTTGCTCCCAGGCTCTTTTGGGAAGCCAAATCCAGGCTCCCCAATATCCTTTCTTGAGTCTCCAAAAGAGGGCTTTCCTGTGCACAGTTTCCATCTTCAAATTTCAATTTCCCTGCTTCCATTCTTTCAGCATTGAGGTCAAGTTGTGCTGAAGAACTTGATTGTGAATGAATATGAGGGCCAGGTGGAATGTCCAGTCCAGGCACTGATTTCGAACTGTGTGAATCATTTGACTGGGGGCTCACTGGCAGACTCGGTGAACCTTTGATGATAACACTCCCTGTAGGACTGGATGGAGCACTTGACTCTGGGAAATTCCATCTGGAACCTCCTGGAGGACTCCCTTGAGAAGGTAAGCCAGGACTTGCTGGTGCACCAGGAGGCAGCACTGCAAATTCACAGCTCACTGGTGAAGGTCCAGGCACATTGTGTTGAGGGCTTGGAAGAGGACTGGATAGACCACTAGGCTTGGGGCTATCTGCAGGATTGGGTGCAATTGGTCTCACTGACGCACCCAATCTGGATGTTGCAGTAGTGCTCTCCTGCAAACTCAAATGGATATCCATCTCTGACTTCGATGATTGACTGGTTTGAAGCTCAATCCTGGCATCTAATGGAAGCTGGTCTGCTGATTCCAAGTTTGCCATAGAGACAGGGGATAGACTGTGCTCTTGATCTGGTGGAGAATTCACCAGAGTGCATTGAAGGTTAGGCTCAAGGAATCCAGGAGGGTTAGGAGGCAATGGGTATAGCTTCGGCAATGAAGAGCTGTGAAACAGATTGGAACCCGTGTCTGCAATGATAGGAGCCTGAGATGGAGTTGTTATAGTCAAGGACCTAGAGTTAGCAGGCAAGGGGTCTTCCTGTTCCGAAGGAGGTACTGAGGGTGGGGAGGGTAATGGGGATGTAAGTGGTGGCAAAGAGAGGACAGGACTTTCAGTTGGTGATTGACTGCTAAGGTCTGATTGATAACTTGAGGTCCTCCCATTCAAGTGTGGTGACTCCAGAAAATCACCCCAAAGAGAATCGTGGGTTTCCTGCGGTGTGATGAGAGGGTACTTGGGTAGTGAAACCAGTACATTGAAGACAGGAGATCTGGGTGTTGAAGGAGTTGAAGGGGCAGAATAACTGGAGACTGACATCAATGAGCTGCTTGCATAAGACAATCTTGAAAGACTTGAGACACTGGGTTCCAGAATAGATTTGCTGGGTGTCCATATGGTAGGGCTACTAGTAGCACTAGATGATGAATCACCAGACAAGATCGTTGGGCTGGCTGTCTTTAATGTCAGCATCTGGGACCCATCCCCTGGATCTGGATTTGCATCAAAAATGTCTTCAACATTGACATCACTTACTTCAAGGACTTGAAGAACTTCCAAGACTTCCAACCCAGAACACGCATCAGATGTTGACCTATCTCTTCTATCTGGGATGGTATCCAAATTTTCCCTTGCACAAGTGCCTGCCACAGGAGTCCCTTCTTTATCATGAGAATTCAAGGAATGATCAAGCTCAACCATTGGCCTTTCAGACTCAGCTGATGAAATGGATGAATGGGACGGACCTCCAGACACCATGCCCGAGACATGAGAGGTCTGGTGAAGAGGAGAGGGGTTGATTCCCATCTCATGCTTCTTAGGCTCCTCAGCCACATCACTGTTAAGATGAGCAAGGCTCAAAGTCTCAAGAGGATGCATTGAATCAGGCTCCTCCTCCACTATAGGAGTTCCTGCTTGAATGTGAATTTTTCTTGCAGACTCGATATGCCCTTCAAGAATCAAATGATTGAGTTGTCTGTTTGTCTGTGCAGCTTCAGAATTCTCATCAACAGACAAAAAACCTTGAATACAAGCTTCAAAATCAGACTCATCAGATCCCATAGTTGTAAGAGCATCAGCAAAGTTATCCCCATCCTCCATGGAACTCTGCTGTGAAAATTTACCACCACCACCACCCCTGTTTGCTGCCTCCCTAATTTCCAATAAACTCCGCCTCAAAACTTTCCCTGGAGCTCCATTATTGGCATCCAATGATGGTACATAGTTGAAAGTTTCTGCAGACATGTGTGCTGATTTTCCACCACCCTCCTTCAAACTATGCCTTGAAAGTTTTTCTGTCATCTGCACAGTCTCAGACTCCTCAGCTGAATTTCGCCAGGAGATTTTATCTGCCACGTTTTCCACCCCTCCATCTTCCCTTGCAGCATGCTTTGATGGTAGACTGCCCATGCCTGTTGTCTCAAGCTCTTCACTCAAATTCACTTCAGAAGTTTGGTCTGCACTGGTTGTTGGCTGGGTACCCTCCTCTCGTGAAGTTTGCCTTTCTTCTTGCATTAGCATGTTTGTCACCTGAGAATCCTCAAGCTCAACAAGGGCAGAAGCATTAGTTGCAGATACTGCCTCATATCTGTTTTGGGTCTCATTCAAATCTGATGCTTTTCCTCTCAGGTTTGTAACCTCCTGATCTTCCTGGACTTCCCTGGTCTTGTAGAAATTCCCCGCAATGGTAGCAGCCTGATGATCTCTGGCACTACTTTGGGGAGGAACCAGCAGGGCAGCCTCACTGGCAACTATGTCTGCTTCGATTGCAGCACCCCTAGTAGGTCTCAACAACAAAGATGCTGAAGGATCTTCAGCTGAATCTAATGTTCTGGTAGCAGCAGAAGAGTTTCTCCATTGATGGATGCCATCATGATGAGAAACAGGTCCATGGCTACCCAGGTTTGGGTTCTCAAGCTTCAAGCTAGAGGTCAAGTTATGAGGCAGGCCATCAAAATCCTCCAAACTTGCTGAACCATACCGTACCCTGCAGTTTTACATTTATGCAAACATGAGAAAACATGTTACTAGCTATCTGCAGAGGATGACGCAAATCTAGACAAAGAAAATACTAGCAAAAGGAACTTTCCACAAAATTCCAATTACCAACAGTTATCAAAGTTGCTGCCTTCAAGATTCAATTTACACCTGCATGTGTCTTTGGTATGGAAGACAAAACAAACCTGGAAGGCATCTTAGTCATGCTCTTAGGCTGTCCTGAACTGCGCAACCTTCCCCTTCTCTACAACCCAAAACAAAAGAACACTACCACCCTCAGTTTTCATACTATCTTCTAACCTTTGCCATTACATACACACCTGTCAGTCAGTCAATCTTTGATTGCAAATTTCAATGTCAGAAGGCTTTTGAACTTGGATCCTAATTTCTAGTAGCATTCTGAAAACAGCTATTAGTGGCAAATCAAATTTGAAGCAGTCCTGCAGACTCTTGTTGTACCTTTTCACGACGTGCTTTCTTGTCCCGTTGTGCACGCTGCGCTTTCATGAGCTCAGAGTTAGCCCATTCTAGCTTGAAGAATGATGGGTCTGTGTACCTCTTCAAGCATGCCCCTGCTGCCCCTGCAACATCAAACCTGGAGCAATATACACGTGTGAAACTAAAGCCCAGCAGCCCTCTGTCACACAAGATTGTCAGTCTGTCTGCCATCAATCAGTAGTGAAGGATAGTGTTGACTTCTGTATGTTGATTTTGACACTTCTGGTGGTGTGAGTAGGCTGTTGTTTGCTTCTTGATGTGATACTAGACAACACTCCAAACCTTAGTGCTGAGAAATAGAACTTTGATTATTGTAGTTTGAAAAAGTTGAGCGTACATGGTGACAAATGGGTACACATACTTGTCAAGAAGGAAGAGTCGAGGCGGCCCTCGGCATTCTTCATAGAAGTGACGAATAAAACGAGGAAGATCCCCTTGTGTACAGTGGTTTTGGTCATTCCGGATGGTTGCATGCCAATCAGAGCCTGATCCCAAATTTTTCCATATGTAAATTTCCAAAAGCTCAGAGAAGCACGCACATATAAGACCTCCTCTAAAGTGCTTATTATAATGTTCACCACAAGTTTGGCCCTGAAAAAAAAATCTAAACCCTCAAATAACAGCAACCCAGCATTTTTTGCATTGCTACTCATATAAACAAGTGGCACAAACACACCATGAAAAAAAAAACACAGCAAAGTTTTTTTACATGAATAAAATCTTAAAAGATTACCAGGAGAGTAAGCAAATCGAAGCTGATTGGGCTCGGAAAGCAGAGCTTTTTCAACAACAGGAAGTTCAGCTTCCAGCTGCTGTAACCTAACCATCAAATCATGGCCCCGTCCTCCAATTGCCATCAACTCATCATGTAGATCCCGGAATATCTCAGCTGCAAATCTGTTGACAATGTACCACCCAACAGATGAACACAACCCCATCAACCCCCTTTTTCCTTCTGTCATGCATGTCCATTGAACCCTAACAACCCAATGTCTCAGCAATAAAAACCCTATGAATGATCATTGCTGCTTTGAACCTTGGACTGGACTGGAGTGTCCACAGCTCAAGGTCCCATGTGATTGTACTGCAAGTACATACTGATTTGCACAATTTTTCTTTTGCCAGGGAGTGAAAGGAAGAACTAGAGCCACATTCCATTCCATGCAGCTGTGACGAGCAGCTACACATCCTGCCATTCCTTTAGTGTTTCAAAAAAACGCGGCAGCACAAAACACTGCCCGAAACTCTGGCGGCACAAACAGTGAAGAGAGAAGAAGAGCTGCTTACTCTGCAAGGTCGCCCAGCTGACGGACAATGCCCACCAGGCCGGCCATGGCCACACCCTCCAAGAGTCCTTCAGGATCATCGCGAGCAGCTGAGCGATAAAGCTCGGGGTTGGCCAAGCTATGCTCACACCGCACTTCATACCTCACCAGCGGCATTTGGGAGGGAGCAGCCAGTCGCGCTCCCGCTACCGCTGAACTTCAACACCCCACGCACCCACCCACCCACACACACACACACACACACTCTCTCTCTCTCTCTCTCTCTCTCTCTCCACTACCTCTAAATGTCAAGGCACACAAAACTTCTCGTCTTCTTCGTATCCCTAAAACCGCAACAACAACTCTTTCACCGAACTCCGACGCCCATATCTCCACCTCCAGCAGCTCCCACGAAAAAAGACGGCTACGTACCCAAAGGCTCCACCTCCTCCTCACAGCAGCTCCGGAGCTTCAGTACGTCTAGCCGGACGTCATCTACGAGCTTCTCAGAGTAGCAGAAGCCTCCCATGAGAAGTAAAAATGCTCCTCAACTCCAATGCACTCTTTTCCTTCTACTACTACTCCTCCACCCCAAAGCGAGCATTCCTCGACACGCAACAAGGAGTCGTCATAATCCAACTCCACATGAGTCCCGTGAGGATTTGACTTAGCTAAAACCCCAACACAACTCTGCCAACAAAACCACAAACAAAAATATGAGATGGGCTTTTCTTTTGGGCGGGGTGGGGGG
>Ga0209208_10004502_pt1 | contig 19725 bp, 18 predicted proteins | sample S1TSphfallax_3_FD_187694 | JGI IMG/M metagenome (GOLD analysis project Ga0209208, IMG submission 187694) | Host-associated microbial communities from peat moss isolated from Minnesota, USA - S1T2_Fd - Sphagnum fallax MG (SPAdes) (version 2) | ecosystem: Host-associated > Plants > Peat moss >...
TCATAATTTTTCGTATGCTTCTACATATGAAGAATGGGGTGCGTAATGTCCTTGATATAGTGTGGGAGCTTAGACTTAAAGCTCTTGATTCTGGAGTCCTAGACAATATTAATTCACCATATTTTTTGATTGGTTGGTTTTCTGGGTTAATTTTTGATTTTTTGAAAATTTCATTTCAACCAATAAAATATTCTTCAGGATGATTCAATATTTTCCTTCACAAAATTTTGCAATTTGAATTTATTTTTTGGGCAGAAAGTTTGTTTCTACATTTTTGAATATTTTTTTCTCGTGATACTTGTAGGGTATTTATTATTCAACAGGTGCTCATCAGTGATACCCTAAAAAAACCCTAGGAAACCCTAGCAAGCATTTGAAAAGGATCTTTGTCTCTCTTTCTTTCTTTACAGCAAAGGTTTAGGGTTTAGGGTTTCTGGCATCCTCATGCATTACATGAGACTGCAAGAAGGAGATGGCAGTGGTGGCCTGGTTGATGGGAATTGGCACAGTATGGGGAGCTACCAATGCGCTGATGAAACGAGGAGCACTGATTGCAGCAGAAGAGAAGAAGAAGAAGAAGACGGAGAAGCAGCAGCAGCAGCAGCAGCAGAAACCCAGTAGCAGCAGTAGCTCTAAGAAAACTACTCCAGCTACTTTGGTTTGGAGCCTTTTGCAGGAATGGGTACAGCGTCTTCGTGTATGGGAGTATTCTCTGCCCTTTCTCTTGAATCTCTCAATGTCAGTTCTGTTTATAATCAAGCTCGGGGATAGCCCTATCACCCTGGCAGTTCCTGTCACCAATGCAACCACCTTTGCTGTCACGGCCATAGCTGGTGCTGTTCTTGGAGAGAAGATGAAGGGGCCGGAGACCCTGATTGGAGTGTCTCTCATCATTGCAGGAGTCACTCTTTGCATCTCGCCTCCTCTCTTCTCCTCCGGCTCAATTTCTTTTTGAAGCTTCTTGAGTTTCAAACCCTAGAATAATCATCATGGCTGGCTCAAAAGAAAAGAAAGAGCTTGTGGATTCATGTGCTGGGAGTTTTTTTTCTCTCATCATCATCATGGCAGAAAATACATTCTGCATCTCCACAAAGCCATTTCCAAAGGCTTTTCTTATTAGGGTTTTTAGGTTTGATTCAAACCCTAAACAGCATCTGTCTCAACAATGCTCATCACCGTCATCTCTGCATCTTGCCATCTTTTCCAAAGCTTTTTCTTTCGTAGTTTTTTGGTTTTTCATGTCACAACATCATCTGTCTCAGCAAACAATGCTCAATAGACTTCCTCTCCTTCACAGGTTGGGTACCCTAGTTCTTTTCTTTCTTTTCTGCCACATGAGATTCTTCAGCAGATTTGATTTGATTTAATTTGAAATCCCCCCCCCCCCTTGAATCCAGTGCAGTTGTTAGAGATCTCAAGTGAATCTAGTAATTCTTTTACACTTCTCTTTGTTATTCTTAAACAGAAGAGAGAGAGTCAAGCTTGTAGTATGGGTATCTGTTTCTGTTGCCACAAAATTTGAGTTTCATCTCAAATCCTGCACAGATGGCTCAAGAGTTGGCTTGAAGATTGAAGATGGTCTGCATCAATTCAAAGAGGGTGCAAGTCCAGTGCTTTCTTGGAAGGAAACAGATTATGGGTGCACGAGAATCTGTGCAGTTTCTACTTGTTAGCTCCAAATAATGCAAGGCAAGTAGAATTGTCTTCATCTCATTGGTAGGGCATTTTCATTTTTTTCCATGAATCCAGTCCAGTTTTAGAGCTTTTGAGTTCAGGAGTTTGAGAATTCTTCTGCAGGTTTTCCATCTTGTTGATTCTTTAGACAGAAAGAAGAGAGAGTCCGATCATGTACAGTAGGTATCAGTTTCTCTGTTGCCACAAATTTGAGTTTCATTGCAAATCCTGTTCAGATACTCAAGAGTTTTATCTCCCTTGAAGAATAAAGATCTATTGACAAGAAAGTATACATTCTCCTCCAGCAGGCCTGCATCATTTCAAAGAGGGCACAAGTCCAGTGCAAACCAATTTTGGGCACATGAAAATCTTTGCGGTTCTGCTTGTTGCCTCAATTGCAAGGCCAGCAGAATTTGCTTGATCTCATTGTTAGGATTTAATGTAATTGAATTTTAATTTTCTCCATGAATCCAGTACAGTATTAGAGCTTGTGATTTCAGGAGTTTTTGAGAATTTGAAAATTCTTCTTCTGGTTTTCCTTGCAGTGGAGTTGGAAACAAAAGTTTTGGAAAAGAAGAAGACCAGGTTTTGCACTTTGCACCAAGGCAAGCCACCTGAAGGATGAAACCCTAATAAATTTTTTCTCATCCAAGATGACCATACATGGTCGATTGTAAAGTATTTCTCATCCAAGGTGACCATGCCTGTTTATCACAAGTTTTTTCTCATCCAAGAGAACATACCCGGTCGATCATGTTTTCTTTCTCATCCAAGACGACAAGCCTGGTTTCTCGTAATTTTTTTCTCATCCAAGATGACATGCCTAGTCGATCATACTTTTTTTCTCATCCAAGACGACATGCCTAGTTGTTCATAAAACGGGCCACGGTTAAAGGGTAGTGGTTTCATCGGACCGTCGTAAGAAAAAAGTCATCCATGAACTGCAACTTGTCATCCATAAGGACCGTCTCCAGTGATCATAATGTAAACGAACAGAGTGGAATCTAGTGAATGAATAAAGTATTCATCCAGGAGGACATACTTGGCTGTTCATAAAACGGGCTAGGGTTGGTCCGAGAAGAGGCGCGCGTGCCCAGAGAGGGGGTAATAGTCTCATCGTACAGATGTAGAAAAATATGACATCCATAAACTGCGATGTATCATCCATGAGGACCGGCTTTCTGGAGTCATAAAACAAATGAACTGAGTGGAACCTAATAATGAATAGTTTTCATCCATGAAGTCGTGCCTGGTAGTTCATAATACGGCCCAAGGTTACCAGAAGAGGCGCGCATGCAAGCGTACAAAGAGGAGCGTTGTTTACTTCTTCTTCTTCCTCTTCAGGGTTTGGTAGGGTTTGGTGTTTGTTTCGCGGATTTTGCAGAACTCCTTGTTCGCACGGAGCGTATTAGAGGTTTCCTGTTGTCGATCTTGTTGAGGAAAGTGAGCTCAAGAGTTTTCTGCAATCCGTTCTCTTTTTCGAGTGTGGAGAATTGTGTTTTTTTTGGGGGGGGTGGGTGTGTTTGTTGCTTGCGCCTGCAATCAAGTTTGAAGGAGAATTTTGGTTGGGTTCTTTCTGTTGCGCTGTGAATTAGTGTACTGTTTTGTTGCGATTATTTATTTATTTTTGGGTTGGTTCCTTTCCGTCTGCTGCCGGTGGGAAGAAACAGAAACGGCGGCGGCTGCAGTTTCTGGAATCCGGGAGAAGAGGGGTTAGGGTTTCTTTGTGTTTTTGGGGATGCGTGCCGGCCGTGGAAAAGGTATCGCTGCTTGCATGCTTTTCTCTGAGATGTTTTGTCTTCATTTTGGGTTCTGATTCTTTTGGGGACAAGTTTCATGTCTTCGGCAGTGGTTCGTTTTCTCACTCTTTGATGACGATGATGATGGCATGGACGAGAAGAGATGGTGCAGAAATTGCTGGAGTGGTTGTTTGTTTTTTGTGCTTGGAAAAGGAACTGCTGATTTCTTGAATGCCCATCGAGTCGTGAATTTCCGTTCCTGATCCTTTGTGAACGACATGCGTGGTGTTGTAGTAGTGTTGTTGCATTATCATCTTCTGCTGTGGATGGCATGCAAGGATTAGGGTTGGATTATTTTGAGTGTCTTGTCTGGAAGTCCGTTTTCCATGTCCTCTTGTTTCTAGGGTTTTATGCAGCAGCATGTCTGGTCTTAAAGCACATGAAGGAAAACCATTTGTTTTTATGCTGGGGTCATCTGTCTTTGAATGTATGCCAGATGCCAGGCGCCATGTTTGAAGTTCTGGAAAGGAATTGCACTTTGTTGAGCAAGAATTCAGTGTTTTGTGGAGTATGTTTTGGTCTAGTGCTGCTGGTCTAGCACTGATGCTGCTCTGTTTTTAGGTTTCTCAACAATTGATTGCTCAAGGTTGAATTCTTTACTTGAATGTTGCATGTGTTGAACTCTTCTGTTGAAGAAATTCAACCCAATTGAGCAGAACTGTCAAAATCTTGTGTATGTTTTTTGCTCATACTTCTGGTTGTTCCTCGAGTTTTTTCTGGTTTTCATGAACAGATCTGTCCTTATGCCTGTTAACAACTCATCAAACTCCTTTGCGACATGGTTGTTGTGGGTGTCCTGCTTCTGGTGCACAAAGAATCTTGCTCTTTCCTGAGAAGATTTCTTGGGTACCAAACTAGCAGTGAAATGGAGCTGTCTGTTGTTTTTCTTTTGGTCCCTTGAAGGGGGTTTGTTTCTGGCTTTGGAACATTTTATGAGAATTGCTCTGTGCTTCTTGGCCATTGAACAGGCCACTGGAGATATCAGTTCTGGATTCAACATCTTGTGTTCTGATTTTGTGCATGCTTGGGAATGTGTTTGTTCCATCTGCAAAAGTGAATGTGTTCTTGGAGTTGAGCAACCTTTGGTGGGTTTGATAAAAGTGAGGTTGGTTGTTCTGGTAGAGAGGAAGTGAAGCTGGGTCTTATTGTTGTGTCTTTTTGGGCTTGTGGAGATTTCCATTGCATTCTCAAGGAAGATTTTCTGTGAAGCCACTTAGAAAATTTCCAAGCAGGCAATGCTGGTGTGGTTTTTGTTTCTCTCAAGTGAAACAGAGGGGCTGTGGTGTTGCCTAGAGACAATGTCATGAACTTTCTTTTTAATGCTTTATCTGCCATCTGAATTGTTGCATTTTGATGCATGTGTATGAATGTGTAGTGAGCTAAGAGGATACAAAGAGGTTTTTTTTTTTGTTCTGGTGTGATTCTCTCAGGTTTTGCACCTTTGCCATATTGATCTGTTTGTTTAAAGGAGGCCAAAATCTTCTGTAAAGTTTTGTACAAGTGTTCTGTAAATACCTACTTGTCTTCTGTACTGAGGATTTGTTCTTGTGTATTATATTTTTTCAGGAGGGTGGAATCCCTGTGCCACTGGTCTTACTCAGTTGTTATATCTTGCAATACACATCCAATTTTAGCAAGACACTATTTTCCTGGAATTGACTTGGTGAAGCTTTTGAAGAACATGTTTTGAGTCAGCAGTTGTGCAGCCACCCTAAGCTAGAACACACAGGCCCATAAAGTTGCACTCTTCCTTTCCTCCAATGTTCGGGTGCTAGGGTTCCGAAGCTGTATGGTTTCTCGATTCATCTCCTGTGGTGTTAGGATTCATAAAGTTGGTTGTTGTGAAACGAAGCTGTAAACACATTGCTGTAGCAACAAAGAATACTATCTGCTTGGAAGACAGGGATATTGAGATTGTTGAAAGTGGGCTTCCCTTTTGGTTTTGGTGCAACACGATTTCTTTTGAATGCTGGCTGTACTGGAGCATGAATTCCTGAACGTAAGATAGCAAGGCAGGAAGGCAGGGAGCTGTTCTGCAGGAGAAAAAGTTCATGTGCTTTGTCTTTCTAGTTTACTCTCTCCTGGCTTTTGTTGATGGAGTGGTGGACATATTGCAGGAATTCTCAGTTGTTCTTACAGTTATCTGTGTTGTGTGGGGCAGTTGAAAGCTGTAGAAGTCTGCCATAGAACCCCAAGCTTCCAAGTTCCTTGTTATCTGTTTCCTACACAATTTTCATTTAGCAGCTCATAGAGCAGCTGCACACTTTCATTTCTGCAGTTTCCCCCCTTCCCCCCTTACATATACAAGGCCTTTCCCCTTAGGCCTTGCAACAGTTTTGTGCCTTCTCCAGAGCTGTTTCTTTCTGCGGTTGGTTATCGAGAATCTGTTACTTCTGTGATTCAAATAGTTGCAAAATATGCTTCAGTGAGTGAGAAAGGCTTTTTGGGTATCCTGTCTCTTGTTTTGGGCTGGGCAGTGTCTTGAGAGACCAAACAATTACTCTAGACTTAATTTCCCTTTGCTGAGAGCTCTGTGTAGGAGCGTAGTAAATTCCCTCTGGACCATGGCATCTTGGAGCTTTCGTATGGCTGTGGCAGAGGTTTAGGGTTAGGCAAGTGTTTGAGGACTTGTCTCTTGTTAAAGCTCCATACCAGTTTTGTAGCTTGTTGAGGATTGTTAGTTTCAGGAGATCATAGTAAAGGCTGTCAGAGTGTTTCAGAAATTTTTCTTCTATTGTGCCTCTAGAAGATTGGTTCAGTAGCTTCTGTTGTCCCTATTGGCATTAAGTGTGGGCACTGGAGTAACAAACAAACATGTGGAGCAGCTGCGACTTTTGATAGCAGTGAAGACTCTCCAGTGATGCTCTTCTCTTCTTCGACTTAGTGCTTTGTGTTGGAGTAAGGATTGAAGAGCTGTTGTTTGTGAAGGTGGAGGAGAGGGTCTTCCACATTCTTTTAGTTAGGTTACAAATTTCCAAGATCGGGCATTGATGTTGCAAGAGTCAGACGTGCTGCTTTTTGTAAGCAAAGTCTGCTGGAGATCTTCTGTTTGCAGAAAACCTTCTTTCATTTTTATGCTAGCAGTAGAGTAGATGTACTGCAGATGCATGGTATCTGCTTTCACTCACAGTATGACACATGTGACATATTTGTCTTTTTCTGCAGTCATCAGTTTTAGTGTTACTACGTGCTTCAGTCTTGATTGGGTTCTAGTGTGTAGACAAGCACCAAAAGCCCTAATCCAGAGGATTCAAGAACTGAGTTCTATGGTTAGGATAGTTTTCAAGCTAGTTTGGGTTTGAAGCAACTGGGTTTTGATTCTGAGGGTTCTATTTTCTTGAAAGTGAGATTCTGAGGTGGTTGGATTTGAAGCAACTGGGTTGAGCAAGAGAGTTCTGTTTTCTTTACAAGATTGTTTCAAGTTAGTACTAGGAAAAAGTGATGGGCGTCCCAGCATTTTATCGATGGTTATCGGACAAATACCCACGCATTGTGGTGGATGTCGTGGAAGAGGACATCAAGCTGCCAGACACTATAGTTCAACCAAACCCCAATGGACAAGAATATGACAATCTCTACCTTGACATGAATGGGATCATCCATCCTTGCTTCCATCCTGAGGACCAGGTATGTAATTTTTGCCTCCCCTATTAGAGTGCTAGGAATTGTATTGGAGATCCTAAACCCTGACCAACTTCCTTCCAGTAGTTTGATCCTTGTAAAACTAAAAGGTCAAATCATCTCATAGGGATTGTATGTGGTTTCATCACTGTTTTTGATTTTGTTAGTGGGATTCACATGGATTGCTATGTGACGAAAGAAGCAGCACTTCAGGTGAACTTTGTGGTTTACAAGGAAGGGTATTGGGCTCTTTTCTATGTGATAGTGGGGCGACAAAGAGATCTGCATATGCCTAGACTATTGAGCAAATAGTTACACCATGTGTCCATATCCTCAGCTCCTGTAATCAAATTTTGTGCTTGCAATGATATCAGGAGGCACCCAGCACATACGGTGAAGTCTTCCAGTCTATGTTTGACTACATCGACCGCCTCTTTGCAATAGTGCGTCCAAGGAAGCTCTTGTTTATGGCAATTGGTACTTTTTTTGGGCTTAAATCTTGTCAATTGTGTTGAATGCGAAGTCAGGATAGATTTCGTGCAAAGCATTCATCAAATTTCTCTTATTGAAGTTTGTTTCTTTTGCGTTTCCTGATTCTAAGTGGGGATGTTTTCTAATCCCACTTAGTGCTCTAGAGGTTTGGCTCTGAAAGTTTTTCATCTTACTTGTCTCTCTTTCTCTCTCTTTGCTTGGGTGTTTTATTTTCTTTTTCTGTTTCTTTTTGTGTTACTCTTCCCTATAAGGTTTTTTGGTCATTTCCTTGTCTTTTAGGTTTATGAGCTAGCTAGCATCATGCCTGAGCCCTACCAGCAGTCTTGTGACTGAAACTTGGTATGTCAGTTAATGTTTGACATTATTAGCCTACATCCCATTTCCTGTAGCTGATGAAGTCAGTGCGGATGTTAGTTCATCCATTTAAAACATGTTGCTGTTGAAGGTCCCTGAAAATTTGTATAATGCCATTGCCGTAGTTCAAACTGCTCAGTTGTGATTTTGGTCTTGTTTTCTCCCTTCTTATGGTCAGTTTTCCTCTTTTCATGCTTGCTGTATGGTTGTTATGTTGTCAGATCTGGAATATCTTTAAACTTCATTATTGGGTCACATCTCAATTCTTTTCAGGTTGACTTGGAGCATAACTATAGAGGAATTTGAGCACTTGTCAAGATACATCTCTGTTTGCTTCTTGTGATGGTTTTTGTGGAAGGACATGGAGGAACAGTTTAGATGGGTTTAGGATGGCCAGTTGTAGATCTGGAATGACATGGTGGAGGAAAGGTTTGCCAAGTTGCTCTAGAGTTTTCTTGTCATTAGTGCTGTGACTCTGTTGGGTGCTTGGCAGATGGTGTGGCCCCACGGGCTAAGATGAATCAGCAACGATCTAGGCGGTTCAAGGCTGCAAAAGATGCAACAGAAGCGGTATGTTGTGATAGCTTTGGTACTGGAGTAGATTTTGGTTATCATAGGAACAAGTCCTACGGATGGATCCACTATATGTACAGTGGGCTGTCATGTTGGTCTTGGTTTGTCAGTCTTCAGAAGTCTTGGCATTGTGCTGTTCATATGAGACATTGTCAATAACATTCAGATAAAATTTTACATGTGGCCCAACTGTAGGCTGTGGAGGAAGAGAGGTTGAGGAAGGAATTTGAGGCAGAGGGACGTATCATCCTTCCAAAGCTGAAGTCTGAGGCTTGTGATTCCAATGTGATTACTCCTGGGACGCATTTCATGTCAAGCCTAGCTACAGCCCTCCAATACTACATTCACTTACGCATGAACCAGCACCCAGGGTGGTGCAATCTGAAGGTAGAGAGCAACACTCCATCTTAGATGGTCCGTAGTTTAAAAGAATTGAGACATTGGTTTGTTTAGCTACTGGATGGCTACTTCTCAGCAGCTAACTGGTGATGGCTGGAAGAGTTGACTGTGACTTTTGCTGGAAAACAGGTGATCCTGTCAGACTCAAACGTTCCTGGGGAGGGTGAGCACAAGATTATGTCCTACATTCGACTTCAAAGAAATCTGCTGGGTTCTGATCCCAACATTCAGCATTGTCTATATGGTTTGGTATGAACTTTTGCCTTGGTATTCATCTTGTCATGTTCATTTTGCTGGAGCTGTCAAAATGCTTACCTTCTAAGAGTTACTGTTGAGTATTCTCAGCAATCTTATAGATGTGAGCTTATTCCTTCACACCTATTCTATTTATTTGTTTTTTCCCCTCTTGTAGAGAGCATTTTCTTCTTCTGACTGCCAAGGATCATGTTTTGCATTTAGAAGTATGTGTGAGGAATCCCTTTCCCCCCACTCTTTGATGACTTTCATACTCAGATATTGATCACATTTTGTAGGAGCATTGTTGTTCCTTGTGTTGGATTCTTAGTGGTACATCTGAAGCAACTTGAGATTGCAATCAGTTGGAGCATTTTCTGCAAGTTTGGTGCTTGACTCTTTTCTGATGTTTGAGGAAGTGTGGGCCTTTGCAGGATGCAGATTTGATCATGCTTGCTCTGGCAACACATGAGCCCCACTTCTCCATATTAAGAGAGGTACTTTTATGTCTGCTGTGTGATATTGATGTGGATGTGACCTACTGTGCTGTGTATAGGTATTGTTCTGTCACTTGTTGACAAGTAAATTGAAAGGTTAGCTGTAGGTAATACACATTTGGTTTTCAGTGAGCTGCTGGGGTTGATGACAGGTTGTAACGACAACAGGGCAGCAGGAGAAATGCCTTGTTTGTGGACAGACTGGCCACTCCCCAGCAGAGTGTGAAGAAAAGCCTGGCAAAAAGGCTTCTGAGCTCAATGAGAAAATTGGAGAGGTGAAAAAACCACCATTCCAGGTACCCACATGTGTGTTTGCCCAGACCTATTGTCCATAAGCTTTTTTGATGTTTTTGATCCCCCCTGTTAAAGGCTCAAGAGATAGCCACATTCCTGGTCCTCTCCCTCATGATTTTGACCTCTTGTGGCAGTTTGTACATATCTGGACACTACGTGAATATTTGGAGCATGATATTATCATACAGGATCCACCATTTGTGGTGGACATTGAACGTATTGTGGATGACTTTGTCTTCATGTGCTTTTTTGTTGGCAATGACTTTCTCCCTCATATGCCAACCTTAGAGATTCGGGAGGTATGCTGAAATCAATCCAACTGGTGCACCTTCTTAAACATTCATTGTCCTTTGTGGGAAACCAGAACTATTTTCCTTTCTGAAGGGGTCACTTGATTTTGTGTGTAGAATGCTTCAGTAGCTGATCTTGAAGTGAATTCTCCTATAAACAGCCAGTGATACAGTTATGTGAATTGTACAGGTGGAGAGGGGATTCAAAGATTAAGGGATGATAGGTTGCCTGATCTAAACTGTTGTGGTGGTGAGATTTTGCAGGGTGCAATAAACTTGTTAATGTCAATCTACAAGCAAAACTTCACATCAATGGGTGGCTACTTGACTGAAGATGGTGAGGTAGGAATTTTTCTGTCTCCACACTCATCTAAGATCCCTGAAGGAGATGATCATCAGCTCCATTAGTGTAAGGTTTAGGGTTTAGTTTACACATGTTGGAGCTTGGTTTCTCATTCTTATTGTTCAAACTGGTTGCAGGTCATCATAATTTTTATTTGCTGCATTGCTTTGGCTTCAGGGAAATATTCATGTCCTGAGATTTCTCTTCTGCAGGTGAATTTGAGTCGGGTGGAACAGTTCATTCAAAAGATTGGAATCCAGGAAGATAACATCTTCCAAAAACGAGCTCGCCTCCTTCAGGTAACTGCCAAGGTCTAGAGCTGCTTTGTTGGTGGTCTGTCAGAGCTCCCTTGCATTGGTCATCCATTGTGGTCACTCTGGACATGACACTTACTCTTGAAAGTGTTATTTTGAAGATTCCCTGGCAATCTCAAAAATGTGATTGCTCCTCACTACCAGTGGAGGAGAAATCTTGAATTGTAACTGACATATGTTCTACTAGAGATTGAACTCGCTGGGGTCTGGTCCTGTTATCTAACATTTGCACTTCTGTGAAGAGAGCCAAATTTCTGGATGAAGAGAAGCTTTCCAGATGAGGGTACTGATAGTGAACGGGCAGGGACTCCAGCAATGGGATTTCCATTTTAGAGCATGCCAAATATTCACATGATTTTTTTGTACCTGTTTCTGGTGATGCTTGTAGAAGCAAGCAGAACGGCGCAAACGTGATCAGCACGCCAAGCAACGACAGCGGCCACGGGTAGATGATGGAGAGCCAATTGCTGATTCAGAGATTCTAACTTTGGTAACATTTGCTTAAATTTCTCATAGACTTGTACTGTGTTCCAATTGCTCTCCATGATGGTGCTTCATGGCTTGTGAAAATGTGGTTTCCTGTATTGATGAGTTTAGAGCTTCTACCTGGATTCAAACATACAGTACTCCTCCGTTCATACACATATACAACGTATGCTTGACAATTCACTTGGTATTGGAGCTGAAGTACAATCTGAAATGAACAGGAATTGTTGAATTTATGTGGTGTGCAACTGGTTTTCTGATTGAATCCAGGGAGAAACTGAGACAATGGATGAGTTGAAGGCAAAATTGAAGAACATGCTGCGTGAAAAATCAGATGTGCTGAGTGGGGGTGGAGAGTTAGAAGACTCTGTGCGCTTAGGTGAGCCAGGGTGGAGGGAAAGGTACTACAGAGAGAAGTTTGAGGCAAAGACGGTGGAAGAAATTGAAGAGATACAAAGAGATGTGGTGAGGCTCCCTTCTTATATAACAATATCCCACTGTTACTACTCTTTTTTTGTTTCAGAATGAGGCTTAGATTTGTATTGTGAAGTTGCATGCACTTGCTAGTTTCTACTGAGTCCTCACAGAAGTTCACCACCTGAATGGAACATGCAAGTGCCAAACAGTCCAGTGGGGCCTTTCAGCAGCAGTAAACTGGAATGCTCTGAAATCAGAGGACCACTGATATCTGTAGGAATCTAGAGGATGAACTTAGGTTGGGAGAGGTGCATGTTGAAGCTTGACAGTGCTCACCACCATTGACCAATCACATCCTGAATATCAAGCCAAGACAATCTTGGAAATTGATTTTCTAAATTGTTTCCATTCTTGCAGGTATTGAAGTATACTGAGGGACTATGCTGGGTTATGAGGTACTACTATCAAGGTGTCTGCTCATGGAACTGGTGAGCATATCAATCTCCTTGTTGAAAGAATTGCAGCACAAGGTGCACACTTCTGCTAACATGTGGGTTGAGAGTGTTGTGTGATTTGGACCAATGAGTGAGAGTCCACATGAAGTGTAGAGCTGCACTGTTCTTTTGGTTTCATACCCAATTTTCTTTTTCCTTCAGAGTGATGTTGGTGGGCCTTTCTAGAGTGAATCTGTCATTACGCCACTGATTTGGTTTTATGCATCAGGTACTATCCGTATCATTATGCTCCATTTGCATCTGACTTGAAGGACTTGGATCAACTGGAGATTACTTTTTTCATTGGACGTCCATTCAAACCACTTGATCAGCTTATGGGTGTGCTTCCTGCTGCAAGGTTGTTTTTCTCTGGCTGCTCTTTTTCAATTTCCCTGGTCTCTTGAAATTTTTAAGCATTTCATGGAACATAAATATTGGATTTCTTGGAGTCCTTTGTCTGTCCCTCCCATAATGTTTGCTAATTGAAGGATAATGTTTTAGTGCAATAGTTTGATGATTTGACTTTGACAAATCTGCATGCGTTAGTTGTGTGATATCCTGGTGACATGCAATGCAGCTCAAAGGCTCTCCCACACCATTATCGACCATTGATGATGGACCCGAACTCACCAATTTCTGACTTTTACCCACAAGGTAAATGTGGTTTTTTTGCTTTCAGCTTGTGGGAACTCCAATCCAACCAGTGGGTTATGATCTGCTGTATATACCTGTTCACAATATGCCTTCCATCACGCTGATCAGTAGACTTTGTCATGAGACATTTAGTTTTACTGTATCATCCTCCTGAGTTCACTTTTCAATAGCACCCATCTATGTATTTATCTGTTTCACGACTTCATTACTTCTCACCATGAATGACATATCAATTTGGCAGATTTTGTTGTCGACATGAATGGCAAACGATTTTCCTGGCAGGTATGATATGGGCATGAAGAAAAGAAATTGAAAAAGGTTGATTTGATTTGCAATCACTTCATTGGAGTTTTTACCAGCTATGTATTATATATAAAATGGGGCAGATATGATAGATTGAAGGTATTTTTGTGCTATTGCTCTAAAAGTTGGTGGTTTCTTACCAGGGAGTGGCAAAGCTTCCTTTCATTGAAGAGGATCGCCTTCTCTTAGAGACTGGTAAAGTTGAAGAGACTTTGTCGGTAAGTATTGCATCTTATGAATGGCAATGCATGTATGTTTTTTGCATAGGTCACATTTAGTTATTGGCAGCTAGTCATAGACATTTTGCAGTTCGATAAGGATGTTTTCAGAATCTGCGATCTGATCCCTGGTAAATTTGCTACTGTGGGTGTGACACAGGCTGAAGAGAGGCTAAGGAACTGCATTTCTGCTGATAAACTGTTGATTTCAAGCAGTCATCCTCTAGCACCCTCAGTCATTGCATTGTACAACCGCTATGCCTACATGCGAGGCCAGTGTCAGGTTGAAGCAATTGAAGAGATTGATCCTATAGCCAGGTACAGTTGATGTGGTTTGAGAATGGTTGTCAGTGTGTGTTTTCTTGTTTCCTGTGCAGGCCAACACTGTATTGGTTGGTAACCGCAAACAAGTGGTATGATAATAATACACATAGGAGGGTCTAGAGAGGCTTGATCTGACAGAATTTTGCTGTGGCAGTCAAGGTATGAACGGGTTCATCACTTTGGGTAATGAAGACCCATGTCCAGCTACAATCCCTTCCCCTGTACGCGGCATGTTGGACATCACTAATAATCAAGTCCTGTAAGTCCTGGAACCCTAAACCTAATACAATGCTTTGTGAGTATTGTGAGGCCAGTGATCCTTTTTGTATGGAACTTGAATGATGCAATCATGAGAGTCCTGTTAGGTGGCAAGCACAGCAGATGACTTATGTGTCCTGTTGCTAGAAGAGATTTTCATTATATATTCCATCTGCTGTGTTCCTGTGAATTAGATCGGTCACATTTCGGAATCCTCCACGACACAGACATATTGCAAAACCGCCCGAGGGAGTAAAAATGCCAACAAAGGTTGGAAATCTTTGAGACTTGCAGCATTATTTTTTAAATTCTTGTGCACATTGTTTTAGCTAAATATTTGTAGCACTTGTTTGGCACACTGAATGGTGGGCCTGATGAAGCACTGCCAATTTGAATGCCATTTTCTCTCTGTTCAGAAATTTTGCATGTGCTTAACAATGTAGCTCTTGTAGACTAGAAAAGGCGTGGGTCAGGAACATTGTGTTGATTGTATCTCCTTGAACCATGGTTGTCTACTTGGTGGTCTCTGTTGGACAAGATTTGGAATAGTGGGTGCTGATGAAAGAATTATGGGTGATTTCAGACTATTTCACAGGCAGATATCAAGCAACAACCACTGTGGCATGAAGACACTGGCCAAAGGCCACACAGCCAAGATAGGTACTGCCTTCACACCAATCACTTGGGTCAGAGCAGAGCTCATAGAGAAACATGTTGCAATTTATCTCCAGATATCAGGAGCTTACTGATTGACATCTGGTTGATGCTGAATGTAGGTCACCAGGGTCCTCATCAAATGATGCTGCCCGCCGGATTGTCCAGAACAGTTTACAGCAACGTAACAACAGTGCCAATATGACTGGTGGTGGTCAGGAAAGGCAGCAGCGCCAGCTAACTGTGACAAGTCCAGGTGGAGGAGGTTTACGGGACCCACCCTCACCTAATCAGCATAAATCCCAAGGTAGAGGCCGCCCAGTGGGGCCTCCAGGATACCCGGTATTTACCAATACACCTGCAAATCTGCAATATGGTCGAGGACAGAACACCCAGAACATATCAGGTAGCCCTACATACTCAGGAGGCAAGAATATGAGTTCTCACTACCAGCGGCCTCAATACTCAGGGGCTGGGTACTACCCACCACAACATCAAGCTCATCAGGTTATTCCAAGAGCTCCACCTGTTCATGGAGGGCATGGATTCATGGGTCGAGGAGGTAACCCTCTGCCTGGGATGTATTCAGCTCACCTCTCTCCAACCCCAGTAAGTCCTGTTCTCGGGCAACAGGCCTTTGGTGGTCCACGGATGGTCACTCAAAACAGTTACGTGGTTTCTGAGAACCGTGGAGCAGCACAGGGTCAACAAGGAAAAGGACGAGGTGGTCGGTATTCAGATCAGAGCCGTTATTGAAGAAATAGAGTGGGACCGACAACTAATATTATTTTGTTATCTCTGAACTGCTGCTAAAGACAGTACTCACTACTAACTTTTCCTGGGCTCTTGCAAAAGAGGGTAGAACCTTGGGTTTAATATGCAAATTTGAACACAAATAGAATTTTCATGTGGACATGGTGGGCAAGTTTTTGTTCACTTGGCAACATCATAAATTGCATTGCTGGCTGGTTGTGACCGTCTGCTCTCCAATTTCTCCTCATTGGTGCATGATGATTCTACTCACAGAGAATGGATCCTTGTTTCATATGAGAGCCTTGTTTCTCTTACAACCTGTTTGCAGACTTACCGACATGGGCTTGTAGAAGAATTGTACTTGATTTTTTGTCGTCATCATCTCTCTGACTCTTTTTTCTCTGTTGGGTGCTCTCTCTCTCTCTTTGTTGGCTCTGCCTGTTAGGGTAAGGGAGAGACAACCCATTGATGATCCAATGACAATTTCATCTAAACTTGAATGTGAAGAATATTAGCAAACTTAACTATCACATTCTTTTCTTCTATCCACCAACATGGATATAAAACAATAATTTAACATGTGCATTTTTTTATGTTCATAATATTTATATTTATATTTATATTTATTTCTAATAACTCTTCTTGTCTAACAATAATAATGATGAACTATTGGAAACCGTATGGGAACATGAGAACAGAAAAAGGAGTTGATCATCATTGATAATAGAAAGCAACATGAAGCTCAAATTAGTTACAAGATAAACATTGGTAAAACATATCATATAGATTGCCTATGAAATCATTTGCACTTTCATTAATTTTAAGATATGAAATTTAATTTTCACCTACTAAAATATTGATATTTTTAGCACCCATGATTCTTTTTTGGGGTGTCTTTTCAACATCTCCCAATGTTTTTCCTACCTTGCTTCCCAACGACCCTTCGTTTGAATAAAATATATAATGTAAAACAATTTTGACCATAGTGCCCGTAATGTCCATTATGTGTTTTTATGGTGTCCTTCAACATTGTATCTAACATTTTCTTCGTGCCCCCTATTGGCCCCCAAAAAATAATTTCATGTCTAACATAGCATCCTTGGTTTTGTTCTATATTGTTATGCCGTTCCTTGTCAACGTTCCCATCTTTTTGTTGTTCCTATCTTTCATCGTCCTTGATGTTGTTCAACATGTGTGTTTTTGTTGTTGATCAAACTTAGGTCATTCCCGAACTAAAACATTGCATTGGCTTGAATTTTGATTAAGAATGTTTAGATTTGATTATGTTTGTTAGGTTGACACCCCATCTTGAGATGCCCCTTCAAGAACTTGGCTTAGCAACAATATTAAAAGATTGTTAAATGCCACTTCTTACTAAATATTAATTAATTTGATGCTTAAAATGAGTTTATTAAGTCTAATTAATTTCATAAAGATACCTTGTTGTTCTAATGTATATTTCATTTTCAATGTTGATATGAATCTATTTTCAATTTTGATTAAAAGGTGTTCATTAAAATATTACACAAAAAAATTAATTGAAATTTTGTGGTTTTATGTTTCCATATTTGAATTATTTAGTAAAAATGATTATATTATTTTTTATTTTGATTAAAATCATTATTAAATTAAGATACAAAAAAAAAGCTATTAAAAATGTCAATAATTTAGTTTTTAAAATATAATTATAATGGAAAAAATAATCTTATTTTAATACAAACCAAAACTTATCATCATGTTAAATTCAATGTTATAACTTGTTGAAATTATGGAAATTAATCATATCAAATCTATTAAAGAATGTATGGATCTAGAGTGTGGTTTGATGGTTTAAAGTACATCAAGACATGTTGTTCATTTCATATGAAACAAAATGTTGAAATTTAAAACATCTAAAAAAATTTGCAATCATGATGTATAGGTCAGAAATTTTAATTATAATTTAAGATTTATCTAAATCCAAACATAAATAATGTATTATTTTATAGGCCATTAAGCTTAAAGTGTAGTTGTTGAATGAAAGAATGAAAATGCACTTGAATCTGAATCATGTGCACAAAAGAATCTCAAGGTTTTCAAAACCTTGTTGTGATGCAGAGTGAAAGTAAGTTCAGAGACATGTGATTTATGATTAACTTACAATTAATTTAACCAAAATATTAAGTTTTTGAGTAATGTAAAAATTTCAAATTGAAAGCTAGACTTTGAACATGTTTCAACTACATTAAAAAATGGGAAAATTTTCTAATTGAAAAATTAAAAATTGTTATGATCACCTTTTATGATTTAAAAAGTCTAGCCCATCTCAATTTGCAGGTAATTTGCAAGCATTGGTTTACTATTTCTTGCAAACTAGATCACTTCTTTTTTTATGTGTGGTATAAGCATTTTGGCTCATGCTCTAAGCATTTTAGCTTGTGGTATGAGCATATTGGTGTAGTGTACATTTTGGCATAAGGTTTGGACAATAAGTCAAAAGGCTTAAGGCCAAAAAAGTGATCACTCCTCTAAGACGATTGACCACAAGAAAACCTTAAATGGAATAATCTTCTTTTTCAAGCATTTCTTGTGTTACTAGACAAATGTCGTAAGTGTTGGAGAAGAACATTGCACAGTTCATAAAAGAATTACACCATACATATTTTTCATACCAAGACCAATGTCTTGATCATCATAAAAAAATATCCTCAGGTCTAGCACACAACAAGCATATGTCAAACATATGTCAAACAAAAAAATAGTTGGAATATAAATATAATTTTAGGATTGTGAAACATAGCTTGATGTTCCAACCTAGGCCCAAAATTTCCATCTCCAGACATTTGGTCTAAGCTTATAATATTCTTAAGCACTTATGGTCTCAAACATTTTCACTTGTGACCCAAGCATTTTGGCTTATGATCTAAGCATTTTTTCACTTGTGGCATGAGCCATTAGGCCTACACTTGACATCTTTCCTTCAGATATGATTCTACTTGCATTATTGTTTGACCCTTTAGCTATTCCATAGCTATGGTCAGCTTGTGAAATTTTGTGCCGTTTCTAAAAAGAATTAGAAAAGATGGGGTGTAAAAATGTAGTATTGCCCTCTACATAAATGTAATAACTGGGTGTATTTTCAAATGTTTTTTTGAATTATAAATACCTTAAAGATTTTTTTTGTGGAATCAAAATTTTCATAATTGTCCATACATATTTGATCCCTCCAACAATCCCATTCATTTCATCCTTTTGAATCTGCCTCTAAAGTAGCCTCCTAAATATGGAGAACTTCTTCATACTTCTGAATTGAGTAGAAACGAATATAATGGAGAGACAACCTTAATCATTAGACTATAGATATTTCAGATCTTACAATCTATCCATGCAAAAGGATAATAGAAACCCAACCCTAAAAAACAAAGGACAGAATTTTGAAGAGCAATTTAAATGGTATCACACACACATTTAGAGCCTTCAACATGAACATGTATGGTAGGACTAGTTGCTATAAGGTCCTCAATAACTTCATGAAGTCTTAATTATGGATGAAGGTTTGTGTCATATGTTAGCTTGGGGCAAAAATGTGGTGGTCAGTCATCTAGTTCTAACCTTTGTTTAATTCTTTTTCCTTCACCTAATTCATTTCACTAGTTTTGAAAGTTGTTACTTGGAAAAAATAAAATGTATTATGGTATATATGTGCAAATGCCAAATTCCCCCCCAAAATCCATATTAGGTTTGATTTTAATTAGGCTTAAAAGGTGCAAAAAATCATAAATGTTGTCTCCATAATCCAAAATTCTAAAAACCTAATGCTAAATAACATAAATAAGTGTATTTTTTTATATTAAATCTAATGCACATTGCTTAAAGACACCATTAAAACAAGAAAATTAAATTGCTCAATTTACACCTAATTGTTTGGTAGACATGTGTACAACATGCATTAAATGTGTCGACTTTGCAATAGCCCCCATTGTGAAAAACACTCTCAAAACACAACTTGCAATACTTTCATTGGGGTTTCACATACTTTAGATTTTCAAAAGATTTTGCAATAACTTCAAAACACACTAAAACATCATGTTTACAACCAATGTTTATTGGTAATACCCTTACACAAGGTGACAAATACTTTAATCATGTCTTTATTAATTTGCTTCAATGAACAAGACCAAATTCCATGCAATACCTTCATTTTATCCTCTCCTCATCATTTTTGATTGTTGGGGGGTCTATTGGAATGCCAACCAAGTAGGTGGGTGGAGCCATGTAGGTAGGGTTTGGTAGGTACCTAC
>Ga0209208_10004504_pt1 | contig 19721 bp, 23 predicted proteins | sample S1TSphfallax_3_FD_187694 | JGI IMG/M metagenome (GOLD analysis project Ga0209208, IMG submission 187694) | Host-associated microbial communities from peat moss isolated from Minnesota, USA - S1T2_Fd - Sphagnum fallax MG (SPAdes) (version 2) | ecosystem: Host-associated > Plants > Peat moss >...
AAAATAATATTATATTGATAAAAGATGTACAAAAATGGGTGCATGAAAAATTACTAAAGAACCCAATGAAAAAAAAACGTTGGTTCTCTATAACATATCAAAGGATCGAAATTCAAAATTGGGTAGTCTAAAAAATAAAAAGGCTACAAAACCTGACTAACTATATAAAATGAAACCCTAACCCATATCAGTATTTACAATCTCGTGTTTAGTTCGGTATGTAGCTACTGCATTTGCAACCTTTGTTACATGATGAACAGTGTAAAAATGGCGACGTTGCATCTCAACCTGAATTGCATTTACAACAAACTCTTCATGTGTTTGGCCCTGAACCCTATAAACACCCAAAAACCACCAAGTTAAACCCTAACACACCTTAGATGAAATGCAATAAAAAAACAAAAAAATTGCTTATTATTGTTTTTTACCTTCCATGAATCATTCTAGATTCATGAAAATCCAAAACATCGGCTAACTATTTTGTCCGACTTGTTTTACTGGATTTTCGATCCCAAATTTTAACATCCCATGTCATCTTCAATTGTCGTGCATATACACAATGGGTGGATCAAATCATCCTTTGTAAATCTTCATCCTTCTCCATCCGTGATGTTGCATCTCGAGGCACACTGCCCACGCCCTAGGCATTGAGGCCCAACACCTTCAACAATTGCTCTGAAGCTAATTTGACCAAAGCTGGTTTTGGGAATGGTGGACACTGTTTTGCAACAACTACCAGGTGATTCCATTTGCGCAATGCTTTGGCACGAGCGTGACTAGCAACCTTTTGATCATTCCGCCTTTGCACAACCATTACATTTCCCAAAATGTGAGCATTCATTTTGGCATGGTCTTGGTGTCGAGGACCCCTTGCAAAAGTTGAAGGCCTCCCAGGTTTGGCCTTTTCTGTCACCAAGCCATGCACTTCCTTCAAATGCTTGGTCAACAACCATTTGGCATAATATGGGACAGCGCAAGTGCTAACTTTGCACTTCCATTTCGACCCAACCTTCGTCCATTCTTTGTCCTTCCGAGCTAAATTAGGTGGACAAAGAAGTGCAAGTGGCTGAGGAGCCTGGTCAGATTCATGTTCCAGACCTAAACCAAAAAATGAGAGTTCAAAAAATAGAATGTAGGTATTACAAAACATAAAATCACACAATCACATACTACTCCTATAAACATGAATTGTTTTCAAGTATTGCATTAAAAAAAATTTGACAAAAAAAATCCCGCAGCTTCCAACAAATGATGGAAGGTGCGGATATAATTAAACTTTAAGAGACTTGTACAATTTTTTTAATCTGTATTGAATCTAATGTCCATTAATTTAAAATCAATCTATACCAAACTATCACCCTTGTGTTTCAATTATGATAAAGCACCATTTTGTTCACCAATTGGTTGATCTGATGCAACACTACTTCGATCACCAATTGCTTCATCTGATACAACAATATTTTGCTCAACAATTGTCGCATCTAATGCAACAACATGTGGCTCAACAATTGCCTCATCTCATGTAACAACATTTGGTAGAAGAATTGCCTCATTTGACACAACAACATTTGGTAGAAGAATTGCCTCATTTGACACAACAACATTTGGTAGAAGAATTGCCTCATCTAACACAACATTTGGCAGAAGAATTGCGTCATCTGATGTAGCAACATTTTGGTTATTAACTTCCAACTCACCACCACCACTTTTCCTCAGTCTTCTTCCCCTAGCCATTATTACAACCTCCAACCCTAAAGAAAAAACCACTAATTATTGTTAAATGTTAATTCTAATAAACTAAACCATAAGCAACAACAAAGAAAAAAAAAAAACCGCCACCATAGAGGAAGGTGATGACATTGTTGCCGTCACCTTTTTCGTAGCAAAACCACAAAAGAAAGGCGGAGGTCGCCATTTCCTTGTAGCAAAACCATTGAAGAAGGTGGCGGCAACTGTTGTCTTCTTCTTCAATACAAACTTGTTGCCGTCGCCCTTTGCGCTACAAGCCTTTTACGTTACAATGAACAAAAAAAAGGCGTTGCCATCGTCGCCTTTTTCTCTCTGTTGCAAAAAAAGAAAAGAAAGAAGGCGACGACAACAAAGCTGCTGTTGCCTTCTTCGCTGTGTTGTAGCGCAACACAAAAAAAATAAATGAAGAAGGCGACGACAACTTTGCTGCCGTCTCCTTCTTTACGCCTTCTTGTGCAGTAAAAAAAAGAGGAAGAAGGTGATAACGTTGTTGTCGTTGCCTTCTTCGTTGGGCTGCATTGCAACGCAATAAAAGAAGAAGAAGAAGAAGGTTACGGCAGCAACGCTGCTATCGCCTTCTTGTGCTACAACGCAACAAAACAACAAGAAGAAGGCAACCGTAGCTTTGTTGTTATCCCCTTCTTCTTTGCGCCTTCTTACGCAGTAAAAAAAAAAGAGGAAGAAGGCGACGATGTTGTTGCCATTGCCTTCTTTGTTGGGCTGCGCTGCAACGCAGAAGAAGAAGAAGAAGAAGAAGGTGACGACAGTGTTACTGCCATCGCCTTCTTCGCTACATTGTGTTGTAGCGCAGCTCCATAAGAGGAAGAAGAAGGCGACGACAGCACTACTGCCGTCGCCTTCTTCGCTCCGCCTTTTTCCGTTGCAAAAAAGAAAAGAAAAAAGGTGACGACAGCGCTATTGCCGTCGCCTTCTTTGTTGTGTTGCGTTGCAGCACTACTCCAGAAGAGGAAGAAAAAGGTGATGACAGTCTTTTTCTTTTTGTTTCTTCCACTACAAAAAAAAGAAGAAGAAGGCGACAACAACGCGGCAATGCATCTCCACAGGAGGAAATGCTGCGGTGCAGCGCAACGTTGCCTTCTTCGCTATGTTGCGCTGTAGCATAGCTCCACAAGAGCAAACGCTGTGCTACAACACAGCTCCACAAGAACATAACAAAGAAGAACAAACAAAACAAACAAACGAAAAAAAAGTAAAGATGCTCACATGGGTCCCACGTGGGTCTCGCTCTGGCTCCAGCCATAGTTCCCTTACTCCAACAACTCCAAGCTCCAAGCTTTGGCAGCTCCAAGCTCCAAGCTTCGGCAGCTTCAAGCTCCAAGCTTCAACAGCTCCAAGCTCTTGCTCCAACAGCCCCGGCTCCAGTTCCAAGCTCGCTCCAAGCTCACTCCCGCTCGACGTCTTTGGAGCTCTGGCGATGGAGTGAGGGGGGAGGGGTTGGTAGGTGGTAGGTAGGAGGGGGGAAAATTTTGGGGCAGAGAAGAGGTGGAAAAAAAAAAATCCATGCGAGCAGGGAGGATGGGATTTTTGTTCATCCGCAAAACGGCTTCAACGGGCTCATCCTGAAATGGTGCATTGGTGGCTGCTGGTTCACTCCAGGCCATTACCTGAGGTAAAGACCTTCCAGAAATTCAGTGGAGAGAAACCAAGGCGAAACAGGAGGGGGGGATTATTAAAAACGAGATGCCCTCCCAAAAATGGAGAAAACTAGGCAAACAGGGAGTGGGGCATTATGAAAAACGAAATGCCCTCCCTACTCCTCCATGAAAAAAAATGCTTTATAAGGTTACCTCCAGATACACTGCAAAATTTCTGGCAGGTCATTCCGTGATCTGAATTTGTTTGAGTTTTTTTATTTTTGACACAAATGGAAAAATCCATTGCAGAAAAGACCAGTACACTTTTCTGAGTTATTTTATGTGAATTAATAGTTAAATGTGTGATAGGGTTTGGTAGGTTTGTGAGAATACAAAACAACCGATGGAAATGCTAGAAAAGGGCCATTCTTTTCTATGTTCAGCAGAATAGAGGCCTGAAGATTTTATTTGCAGACCAATTGGATTGCTGGATTTGGTAGTTTGAATTTAGTCATCTTCAGTGAACTAACAGTCAATGTGCAATAGCCTAGCTATTTACAAACAAGGTTCTTGCGTTCTGGCACATTACTGTGCACTTTGTTTTGTTTAATTTAGGCAGTGAGAAAATAGAATACAAGAGTTTCGAGACCTAACCCTAAAAAATACAGAGCAACCACAATAAGCTGGCTATGCTTTGGATGTGAGAGCTTTAGTTTTTTGGGTTTGGGTGCATGTGTGTATGTTTTACTTCATGTGTGGGTAAAGGGAAGGAGAAGCAGACACGAATGAGATGAGAATCTCTTTTATGTAGGAAGAAATCAAGATTTTTGTATGCAGATGAAGGATTGGGGTAACGGGTGTGATTGATTGATTGATATTTTGTTGATCTAGATGAGCGATCATGGGTTTTGGAGCTTTTGAAGATCCAGAAAGTAGTACAGATTTTGCGGAGTACAGTGTTGCATATTTTTATGATGATGATGAGCATCGTCGTCATATGAGCTTCTTTGTTATGGGAGTGTAAGAAGTGAGTGCAGTGGAGAGAGTTTGTGTGCAGATCTTTTGGCAGGGGAGGAGAGAGAGCCGACAAATTTGCCAGGATGTGTATTTTGTATGCGATTCTAGAATGGGTGATTTACTACTATGAGCTTTGGTTTGGAGCTTTGGGAGGGAATCGGGAGAAAGCTTTGTTGGCGCACACCACAACACAGGGGTGTGAGATTTGTGCTCTAGGTTTTTTATTTTCACGTGAGCATGCTGGAAGTGACTTGATGAAGACTTTTGGAGCTTGAAATTTGATCTTGTTGTGTAATCATCAGTTGGGGAATGTGCAGCCCTAAGAGAGCAAGAGAATCATGGCACTTGCATTGTGTTGTGATGTGATATCCTGTTGTGAAGGAGGCTTTGAGCAATTATGGCACACGAATCGTAGTGGCTTATGATATGTTGAAGAGGTGTACATTGTAATTGTTTTCTTTGAGGGTGGGAGGGAACACGGGCAGTATGAGAGTCTTAAGATGGGGAATAGCTTTACTGTTGTTGTTGCAATGCCACCAGCCTTCAATCTCTGGTGGTGTTGTTGTCATGGACTCTCTTGGTAGTGCTTCGTCTTCTAATCACAACAAGTTGGCATGCAACCTATCTGTTGATGTTGAGGGAGTTGGGTGCTCAAGCACATCCACTGGGAATGGTTTCCCCTCTGGGCAATTTTGGGTTTCTGGGTCTATGCAAGCAGGCAATTCTGGGGCTACTGGCATCAGCGCACATGTTGCCAATAAAGGGAAATTCTGGAATGTGGAGCCTGGAGGAGCAGAAGATAGGGTCGCAAGTCTGTGCTTGGAGACTGGCTTTGCCTCGAGGCAATTCTGCAGTGCAGAGTCTGTGGAAGAAGAGGTAGCAGAGACCAGGCATGCAAGCTCTTGTATTGTGACTGATTTGACCTCTGGAGAGTTTTCTGGTGCAGATAGTGCACAAGGAGGGCACAAGGAGATGGAGGGAGCAAAAAGGGAGTTTTCTGCAGAGCAGAGATGTAGTAAAACCCAACAGGAAGTTGGCCCAGTGAGAGCTTCAGGAAAAGTAGCAGATGAGTATATTGTCAGATTTAGAGAGTATCAGCATGCTGACTTGCACAGACAGGCACTCGAGGAGGTTGGACAGATAGAAAAATGGCAGTGGGTGGAAAGGAATAATCCTGCATCTGCATTTCCCACAGATTTTGCATTGCTCCGAATAGAGAGGAGCATCAGCGCACTTTTTGTGATAGAGCTTAAAAAATTGAGTTTTGTGAAGGATGTTTCACCACAAATGCGTTTCACAAGGGCTTTGATGACTGCGAGTGAAGAAGAGAGCTCTGCAGGCAGGAGTGGTGGAGGATCAGACTCTGATTTGGAGCCACCTCAGGGTGATGATGAGTCTGTTACTGATCATTCACAGGTGAAGCCACCAGGTCGCCTTCAAACAAGCATGTCTTTTGAGGATGGATCCCCGTGCCCTGCCAATGCTTCTCTTGTTAATCATGGCCGCACCCTTCTGCAGGTACTCATCTTTTTCCCTCTGGTTTGAAGCAAGATCCTGGCAACATTGTTTGGATTCAGGAGACTATAAATTTGATCTCCTCTACAATTTTGTGGTTGCACTTCATTGAGATTTTGATTTCAGCAATGTTGGGGAATAGGAAATGGGGAAGCAGGTTCATTTGTCGCAGATTCATTTGCTTTAAGTTGATCTTGAGCAAAGCATGAGTCAAAATGTGTTGAAGACAACCTATTGGAGCCACTGGGTTTTCCTGCTGTCTAGAGAGCGCAAGAGCTGGGGTTAGGGGTGGTTCTAGAGGCTTTGAAATTGAGCGGGAAAGTATGTTTCAGATCTTTGTTTCAACCTTCTGGGTTGTAAGCTGTGCTTAGAGCATACAAGCCATTGCACATCATAGACCAATCCTAAGATTGCTGTGTTGTGATGATCAATGTGTTATAATGTGACCACTTACAGGAAATAAGTTCTGAGACAATATTCTTCTGCTTGATGCTCTGTTATGATGTGATGAATTTCAGGAATATTGCTATGTGTATTATGTTGGGAGTGAAATCTGCTGACAAGATAGCTGAGTAGATAGGTTACAAGGTATCGGGACATGTATGTCATAATAACTCAATCCCACCCCTAGTCCTTTGTGCAAAGTTCCAATGCATCCACATGGTAACCAGCTGCTGCTAGAGGCATGCCAGGAATTGTATGTGTGTTGGTTTTGATTGATGTTTTTGATTTTTGGGGTTTGTGACATGTGAAACAGAGGTCACAGATAACATCCATGTTTGAAGCAGAGAAGCTTTGGGCCAAGGGTTTCACAGGTGCAAAAGTAAAGATGGCAGTTTTTGACACAGGTGTACGTGCTGACCACCCCCATTTCCGCAACATCAAGGTAAGTCATCAAAACTTGGACAAGTTTCAGGTCTTTTTTGGCATGTCAGTAATTGAGGTTTTATATACAGCATGATCTGAATGTGTACCTGAGTCAAGGCACATACTGCTAGCTTTGCACTTTTTGTGAATTCATGTGAAGCTTTGCTGTGAATCTATTGATAGATCATAAGGGTTCAGATCTGGCAGGTGACTCTGAAAAGGTCAGGAGGGATTTTTCACTCAATCAATGTATGATTATCATCATTTGTGAAACATCCAGGGATTGTATTCAGGATTGCATTCTAACAAAAGGTTTGTGGGATGACTGACTGCAGGAGAGAACAAACTGGACAAATGAGGACACATTAAATGACAATCTTGGCCATGGTACATTTGTTGCAGGAGTAATTTCAAGCCAAAACTCCCAATGCTTAGGGTTTGCTCCCGATGTAGAGATATATGCTTTTCGTGTCTTCACTGATGCTCAGGTGATTTCCTAATTTCTGGGTTTGCTACTTGTGGGGCATGTGAAATATTAGCGAGTCTGCATATTGTGAGGTAGATCTAGGACCTTGAGCAAGGAAGAATGTGAAAAATATTGGCCAAGACCTGATGAGGTAGAGGAGATTTGACAAATTCAAGAGCTTGGTATTCAATTTACTTGGGGATATGAGCAGGGATAGTGAAGCAGGCAGAGGGTTCTTTGGAACTCAGGATAGATATATATTCTGTCAATTTCCATTTGGTGGGTCAGTTTGCAAGTCCTGCAGCTGAAAAGGGGATGCTCTGTATCAATGCAGGTATCTTACACATCGTGGTTCCTGGATGCCTTCAACTATGCAATTGCAACCAAAATGAATGTTCTCAACTTGAGCATTGGTGGGCCTGACTATTTGGACTCCCCCTTTGTGGAAAAGGTGAGCTCTCTGTTGCTTGCACCCCTTGATGTTTCAGTGTGACTAAGATCCAAATTTCCCCTACTGGTGAATGTTGTGTATGTTCTTTTGAGATTGGTTTCTGCCATTGTTTGTTTGCACTCAGGTCTGGGAGATGACGGCAAACAATATTATTATGGTATCAGCTATTGGCAATGATGGGCCGCTGTATGGCACCCTGAACAACCCAGCAGACCAAAGTGATGTCATTGGAGTTGGAGGCATTGACTACAGCAATCACATTGCCTCATTTTCCTCACGTGGAATGAGCACTTGGGAACTCCCACATGGGTAAGTTGCTATCATTATTCTTTGTGTGTGTGTGCTTTCCAACCAACTCAATGTCTCACATGATCATTGTGTCCTACCTTCTGAGCATGTTTTGTATGGAGTCGATGTGTGCAGATACGGTCGTGTGAAGCCAGATATTGTGGCATATGGGCGAGAGGTGATTGGATCCAAGATGAGCACTGGATGCAAGAGCCTATCTGGTACCAGTGTTGCCAGTCCAGTGGTAGCAGGGGCTGTGTGTCTACTTGCCAGTGTGGTGCCAGAGAAGGAGCGGTGGCAGCTGCTAAACCCAGCTAGTATGAAACAGGCCTTGCTGGAAGGAGCTTTGCGCCTCCCTGGTCCTAACATGTTTGAGCAAGGTGCTGGGCGCCTTAATCTGTATGTGTCCATGTGCTTTCATACCCTACATGTGCTCTTTGCTTGTCTACATTGCTAGAACATGTCGCTGCATGTGTTCTTCAAAAACTGGTTCTGCACTGATTCAGTGACTCATGAGAGTTGCTTGTATTTTGTGTAAGTTGTCACTCAAATTCTCAATTGAAAACTGAAGTTTTTATCTGGTCTGAGGCTTGAATTTTTGTGGAGATCAGGTGTATGATGCTAGATCAATGTCATCATTTGCATCTTGTTTGTGTTCAATCTTGTCAAAGTTTGTGATTCTTGTTGGTTTGTTTAGATGGCTTCAAGCTCAAATAAAACTTACATCTGAATGTGCTGCTGATGTTGCTCTGTTTTCAGGTTGAAGTCATTTGAAATATTGGCCAATTACAAACCACGAGTAAGCATTATGCCAAATGTTCTTGATCTCACTGATTGCCCATATTCCTGGCCTTTCTGTCGACAGCCTCTTTATGCTGGAGCTATGCCTATGATTTTCAATGCAACCATCATTAATGGAATGGGTGTGGTTGGCTACATTGAAGCTCCACCTGCATGGGTTCCATCTGAAGATGTGGGAAACTTGCTCCATATACAGTTCACTTATTCAGATGTTATTTGGCCTTGGACTGGCTTCCTCGGACTACACCTCAGGATTAAGTCTGAAGGTTCCAGTTTTTATGGTACAATAGAAGGCAATATTGTCTTCAGAGTCTTATCTCCTCCAGCAAAGGGAGAGAATAATCCCAGAAGTTGGGAGTGTGTTCTTCCTTTGAAAGTAGCAGTTATTCCAACCCCAGGACGTGAGAAGCGGGTACTTTGGGATCAATTTCACAGTGTGCGTTATCCACCTGGATACATCCCACGTGATTCCCTGGATGTGCACAATGATATTTTGGATTGGCATGGAGATCACCTGCACACCAATTTTCATGGGATGTTTGACAGTCTCCGAGATGCTGGCTATTTTGTGGAAACCTTGGGCTCTCCACTAACATGCTTTGATGCTGCTCAGTATGGAACACTTCTTATGGTGGACTTGGAGGATGAGTATTATGATGAGGAGATAGAGAAACTGAAGGAGGATGTTGAAACTGGTGGTCTTGGATTGATTGTCTTTGCTGACTGGTACCATGTGGATACCATGGTGAAGATGAAGTTTTTTGATGACAACACACGCAGCTGGTGGACTCCTGCCACTGGTGGGGCTAATATTCCAGCATTGAATGACCTCCTTGCTCCTTTTGGTATTGCTTTCAGAGATACCATTTTGAATGGTGTTTACTCCATCGGTGGAGAAAGAGCACATTATGCCTCAGGCACGGACATTCAGCGATTTCCTGCTGGAGGCTTTGTGCACCGATTCCTTTTCCAAGACCATTCTGGAGGTCGTTCAGGCATAACATCTTCACGTACGTCTGTACGTGCACAGGTCTTCTATATGAGCCCTAACCTATCTGCATGTGGCAGTGAGCTCTGGTGGAAATCAGCCACTCTTTTATTTACACTCTTTGCTCATGCCCAATCCTTGTTTGTGTTGTTTGTTTCCCTGTCTGGTACACTGTGTCCTTGCAATTGGCTATTACATTTAGTCAATGAAATTGCAGGTGGAGTCTCCAATATTGGGAGCAGTTGAGGCAGGATTGGGGCGTATTGCAGTGTATGGGGACTCCAACTGTTTGGACAGTAGCCACATTATGAGCAACTGTTATTGGTTACTAAAGAAGCTCTTGGATTTCACCAGCCACAACATTCGGGATCCAGTCATATTTCCAGCTACAAATGAGCTTGGAACTGCACTTGGGATGCCTGATTCTCCCCTGCCCATGCGTAGGGATGATGTGAATTTTAGTTTGTACTCACTAGTATTAGGTCAGCCATTGAGATGTGGAATAGATGCACCTCTTGGTGTTCAAGGCACAAGAGGCTACATACAGGAGCAGAGAGAGCCATTTCCAAATGTGGGTTCAAAGAGTGCATTGTCACAATGGGAAGCTATGCATACTACTGTCACAGCACAGGTTGTACTGTCCACTCCTTCTGTAGATGTTGACATGGTGGCTACATCTCCTGCTGCTTCTGGCACACATCATAGGATTGTTTCTCCTCTACTGGATCCAACAGCAGATGAAGAATCTCACAAAAGTGGAGATGTGCAGCATCACCACCACCAGCAGGGTTCATCAGTCAAGAAATCAAAGTTAGAAGGTTTTCAGAGTGTTCCTGTAGACAATGAGAAAGATGATTGGAATCTATATGATTTGGAGCACCGGGCAAACAAGGTTAGATCACATTTGGTGCTTGGTTGGTGGAATCATGATGAGGTATTATTGACTGTTCTTTGAATGGCCTCCCCTGACCTATTTTAGGATTCTGACATACCTGGAAAACATATATATGAGTAATTCCCACTGTGTGGGAAACTTTGTTTATCTTGTTTGAAAATTTGTGTCTCCTTTGATCAACAGTAAACTATACAAAGGATTTTGGTTTTAACCAGGATTAATGGATGCTGAAACAAGCTGAAGTGGGTTCCTATTATGGTGGTATTGTATGTGTTGGGATGCAGCTGGATCTAACAACACTGACAGCTATCCAGTGGCTTGTCCCTGCCATCCTCTGTACAACAGGTACACATGATCTCTCAAACTCCTCAGGTGCTTGTTTCTTTCAACTAGCATAGAAGCACAGATGCACATCAGAAAAATGTTTAATGAGAACTGATTGATTGCAATGCTCTCTACAATGCAATTTATTCAGAAATTACTAGTATGTTGTCATGTCAGTTGTGACTAGAAGCTTGAAATGTACCAGAAGAAATGGCTGCAAGAATTGGAGTTGTGGTTCTGAAGTCGGCATTATCTTGGTTCTGTTTTGCCTTGTTGGTTTTGATAAGACCGCTTCAAGGTGATGGAACTGTGTGCATTTCTTTTTGCAGGCTTTGTTCTTATTATTAGCTTGTGGCGTGTTCGCCAAAGAAAGCGGAGACGAGCACGAAAGGGATCTTCACGTTCTCTATCAAATTTGTAGGATTTTTCTCTCATCCATCTCTGCATGGAGTTTAAGAGACACTGGTAGCACAGCAGGAGTTAACACATGTCACACATGTCACATTTGCCGAATTCTTTCTTAGAAATCACAAGGAATCTATTTTCAAGCACAGTCATAATTGGTGGGATTGAAAGTGGAAAACATTTTGAAAGTAGTGGAATTGCTATTTACAAATTGATGTTTGGTGTAAAAAACACATTACAATCTTGATGAAAGCAACAATTTGCACTGGTCACACTGAAATGCAATTTGACATACAATACCATCACATGCAGGTTCTGTAGAAAGCAAGCTTTACATACCTTGTAGGAAGGTGACCCTCACTCAGTGTGATGTTTTTTGCAGAATTTGTTAAGAACAGTTGGTGATTGAAGGTCAGATATCAAAGTTCATTCCATTCACCATCTCTTAACCTGCATGCTCAATGTATGCAAACAGCAGAAAGCATTTCACCCTTGTTTACAGAAACTGAAAGCTTATTTGCAGCAATGAAAGCATGGTGTACAGTGATTTTTTTCCCAATTTTCTGATGTTGTGTCTTGTTTAGCATCCCAAGAAGGATTTAGCATTAATTGGCAACAGGACAGGTAGAACAGTAAAAACAAATTGTATTGCCTGCAGCAGCTAGAGCAGGCCTTCTAAATTTTGCTAACCCAGTATCCCTCTCTGGGTGAAGGTTTAAAAAGTTAAAAAATTAAAAACCCTATGTAGCGGTCAGAGCCCTGAATTGTTTTTCCCACTTTGATTAAATTTTGCACCCAAAAACATTTGCACCTCATCAGAGGTAGCACAAAAACAAGGATGATGTTTATGTTGTACGTCAAACAGAGTATTCTTTGAACATTTTTTTTTAGATTCCAATCATGTAAATAATTTCTTGTAAAACGAAGAAAAGGATACATGTTAAGATGAAACTGATAGTTGTAATGATAGTAATGTAGTCAAAAAAGACATTAGGAAACTATAATATCTGGTTGAGTGCTTATAGATTCGATGACTAATTTCTCATGCACAATTCATCAATCGAATTTTTACACAAATAGAGTGAATTTACACAAATAGGATTGCCCAAAGCAACACACTAAATCCAAAAGATGTCTTTTGATGGAAGTTTTGACAAGAAAGACTATTGCCACCCATCTACAGCCATCGATCCCCAAAGTTTTAACTAGTCCACCATAATTATGGAGTACCAATGAGTTCCCAAAGAACTTGGGTCTCACTTCCCTCTATTGAAAACAATCTCCCGGCATCCTAGATTCTTGGTTCTTAAACACAAAATTTAAGGTTATGGTGCCAACTCATACAAGCTCTCTTGTTAGCATCAGTATTTTGCATCATTAATGAGTTCTTGTCCTACTTCATTAATATAAATATTATGTATCCATATTAACTAGGACAAATTACACAGTAAAAACAAAATAATAAACATACAATTCAACAAGGAACCCAAATTTGAAAATAATGCACACATTTTTCATTGAAAACTAAAGGCATTTACAATGTTTTACATTCTTTCTTCCTCTCATTTTCATCACCTATGCCTTTGTAAAATTACTCTTTTTGTTGTTATGCACAAGTCCCATAGAAATCCCCCAAAAGTGTCACTAATTTTCTTCATACATCAATTGAAATGCTTAACCCAAATCAATTATAACTACCTAATTGTCTATCATGTGATGTGCCATTCTTATTAGTAATTGTTTATTCTATCATGTCAACTTACTAGTCAATTGATTTACAAAAGGGCATATATCATTGGATAATTGACTTGCAAAACACATATCAACTTATTGGATAGTTGATTTACAATGTATACCAACATGACATCATGAAGCAAGTACGTGAATGTGAACTTGTGAATAGGAACGAATAATTTGGAATATTTGATTGACTGAAACAAAATATTCTTAAAATATCCCCATTTCACATAGGAATGACATGGGGGAATATCTTGCCACATATACATGGATGAAAGTTACAAATGGATGAAATGTTTGGATGAAAATTGAACATCAATGAAATTTTTGGATGATACATGGAAGTAGACTTTTTTTTGGATGAAATAATTCCAAAATAGTTATGACAAATGGAAATTATTGGACTCACACAATTTTCATGTCAAAGTTCATACATGAAAAAGGGTGTCAAAAGTGAAACTCCAAGAAAAAACTCTGCAATGTAAGAAGGTGAAACAATAACTTGTATAAGTTAAGTCACACAATTAGTCAAATGTAGGAAGTCCACATATTGATTGAATGGGAAAATGCTTGAAAAATCAATGAATAATGCACTCCACACAACTTGTTGAAAAATATTTCTATTTTTTGTAGCAAAATGCATCTTAACACAACAAAACCCATAACAATCCTATTTAACCCCTTGTTGAACGACATTGCAACTTATTTCAATTCCAAGACTTTGGCACAACCTAATAATCTACAAACTTCATTCTAACTCCATGATGGATGAATGGTTCTCTAATCCCAAAAAACATGACATATTGAAAAATGTAATACATGTGTTTACATTACACGCATGGCCCTCTCCCATCGAAGGACACAAACATCATGGAAAAAAAATTCGCATAATTACAAGTTAGGTAATATTGCTTAGGATTTTCTGGTGGTCCTGAGAGGAGGCAGTCATCCATATTTTTGACGAGAAATGTTTGTGGGAATTGATAGTTTGGCTTCAAAAACTCATCCCACCTCCCACTTGTTTTCTTGTAAATTAGATAGTTTGAACATGCCAAGATGATGAATCTTCTTCCCATTCCTTGATTTGGGCTTAGCATCTAGATCCAATGGCTTATAAACATGGGCAAAAATAACATTGTTAAATAGATTTCAAAGGACACATGCCAAAAGTTGGTTTAAGGGTGCAAATCTATCATCCCCAACCTAATTGACGAAGGGACATCTTGGCTTTTTTGAGAGCAAAAAATAGTTTGCTCTAATGTTACCACTTTAATTTGAATGAGATCTATCCCTACTTGCACATGCCATAACGAAGGCAAGATTGGCCTATTAAGTGCATATATCATGTTTGTCCCTCCCACATAATGATTAAGGTCATGATGACAAAAACAAAACTTATGTAGTTCAATTGATGCACATTTGGTTGTAAATTAGTCACCAACATAACACAGAGCAAGAATGTCACAATCTATTTGGTTTGAAATGATTTTGGTTTTGTAATAATGTTTAATGTCTTTTTGCAACGCCAAGCATTGAATGTTAAACTTGGAGGGGCAACATTCAACTTGCGAAATACTCTCACCACATCATTATGTGAAGGACAACATGCACATGGCTACTAGTTTCCCCTGCATCCATAGCTAACGACCGGTTGATTGGAACTAATGCATTGGCCACTTTCGAATGGAGAAGTTCACTTGATCATGCTAGTGTGAATTTTCTTTTGACCCAACTGGAAGGTTTGCATTGCATTTGGCTAATCTAAACATTTTTTCACCTTCCAAATGCAATATTCTAGTTGAAAGACTAGAACTTGAGGTGTATTTTATAATTATGACAACAATTTGCACTAGGTCCCCATATATATTGGCCTTATGCAATTGAGTTTCATTCTTGTCTAAACCAATTTCAAATGCACCACCTTGTAAAAAGGCATAATACAATGATGACTGCTTGAATGTCTGCATGTAATCATCGAATGTTGCAAAAAAGAAGCAAGTACCTTTCATCCAAAATTGTTGGAGCCAAATGTTATGGACTATCTCAGATAAATTACAACTCAACATGTTCATTTCCTCTTCCAAAAAGAATTTATACATGGACATCAAAGGAGTGAAGTTAAAATTTAGGAAGCATATATGGAAAATATTAGTTGAATAGAATATTATGGAAGAACTTACATCCAACATGAAGCCTACCCATTGTCGCACACAAAAGTGCTAAGTGCTAAGTGCTAAGAGCTAAACCAATTGTTGAGCTCATGAATGGTGCCTTCATTGGTAGTTCCTAACGAATACCACCAAGACCAAATGGTAGCATATCAAAGGTCAATTTCCTCCAAGGACATGGCCTTTTGTACTTATAACAAAGGGCTTTGTGCTAATCATGGAACTTTAGTGCAATCAATTGTTTTGTGTGTTTGCCAAAAGATTGAGTCCAATGGAATAAAAATATTTGCTCTTTGTCAACCATCTTGACCATAGGATTTCTAGTCCCATAAACAATCTAAACAACATTCCATTTGCTTGTGCACTATCCGCCATGAACCCCTTGAACATGGGTGTACCCATCCTTTTCTTTTCAACAATTGTGTTTAACTTCCTCCACAACATGCATTGAACTTCTGTGTCTTCGGATTGCATGTCACAAACCGCAATCATCATGACTTTATAATAGATCAGCTCATAAACATGACAAGCCATGGTTGTCCATCCTTGAGCACGCCTTACATGATGATTGATGGATAGAATCACACAAACAAGAGCTAGACCCACCTACTTTTTATGGTGCTTGAATAGTAATCAATATTTTTGTGTGATGATGTGGCATGTCAAAATTGGTTAAGCAAGATGGATGAAGAGGATGTTGACTTTGAACTCTTAATAATTAGTATTTTGAAATGGTGTCGTAACCATGTGCGTGTTATAGGTGAACAAGGCTTGTCACATGCCTTCGGAATCCCAACATGTTCAAAATGTGTGTGCATTTCTTTCACTCAAGTGCAAGTTCAATTGAATTTCAAACTTTAGAATTGCTTGTGTGTAAAATCAAATTGAGCCTCCCATATTTTTTCTTTTGCTTTTGTGCTCTTGAGTCACCAAGCTTAAAAGTTATTTTTGTGCATTTGGGAGGTTGTTATTAGCATTATAGTCTTTGAAACTTAGGGTTTTTTTTATTTGTTTGTGAAAAAGTTCAAAGCTATGAAGCAAAATGGTGAAGAAGAATGCAAGATTGGTAAATACATAATTCCTATTTTATATTTTGATTTAAATTTGGACTCAAACATATCATGAAACTAATACTAATAAGATTTTTTCATTTAAATCTTCTCATATCTAAATTTAAAACTTTAATCCAATTATGAAAGTATGAAAAAAACATCACAACAACAAATTTGGCTATGGAATTTAAGTTTTTCCAAAAAAAAATACTCTCGTTTCATACTCCATCAAAACTCAATGTTCTACAATGAATTAATCCATTCTTCTTCCCAAAAACGATCATCTTAAAAATAATCCTACGATCTATTCAAATTCAAATGGTGACAAAAATTATGTAAACTAGTTAATAATTCTTAAAATAGTAACTAGGTAAAACAAACAAACAATTTATTCCCTTAACATTACCCCACCCATACTTTGAATTGTCTTGGAACTATGGATCAAAGTATGTTAAGAAAACTAAATCTAATGTTGTTTCTAATCTTGTGATTCATAAATCTAGTCTTGATCTTGTCGTACTACAATCTATTAGAAATATTATTCAATTCTAATCCCCAAGGTTGGTGTATGTGATTTACATTCATTGAAGGGATGAATAATATTCTCGTCCTTGTAATAGTTAGGTTGAATAGTTTAGGGTTTAGAAGAAGAAACTACTTAGGGCTTGATGGTGGCTAGGGTTAGGGCTTGGCGGCAGCTAGGGTTAGGGCTTGGCGGCAACTAGGGTTAGGGCTTGGCGGCGGCTAAGGTTAGGGCTTAGCAGCGGCTAGGGTTAGGTGGCGGTTAGTTTAGGGTTGAGTGGCAGCTACTTTAGGGTTATGAAATAGTATATAGTGGAATGGTTTTTGAGTAGTCTTTCATTCTCTCCTTTCATGGTTTTGAGTGCACATAGAACCTTCAAGCCTTGTTAGATATTACAAGTCATAATTTTGTGATTGTACTATTTGAAACATACAACCTTTGTGTTTTTGTTAGTTCATACAATTGTTTCATTCCATGAACCTTGAGTGTTTCATTTCTTGCTTGTTTTCAAGTTCTTTCCAATAGGTTATGGGCCCACACCAAGCAAGAGAAAGGACATTGTATTAGAACAAAAAGTAATCAAGGGTTTATGTCGCAACCCTAGCTTTGGGCTCACGACCAAGGCAAAGGGGTTGCAAAGGTGTGGGCCAAGAGGAAGCATGGGAGTCACATCACATACTCTCGGGAGTGTAGGAAAGTGTGAGGGAATGAACCCTCACACTCCCAAGGCAATTCCCACTTTGGGAGATGGAGTCCCAGTGGACTCCCGAAACTTTAGAGAGTGAATTGAGGGGTCAAAACTCAATGGCTTGTGGAGTTCTTTATATCATTGGGAAGCTCTTTAAACATAGATGTCTAAAATCCATTAACCAAAAGTCATTAACCAAAAATCCCACTCACCATGCACGAACAAAACACATTGATGTCCAACATCATTTTGTTCGAGAACGACTTGAAAATGGGGAAGTTCAATTTGAATATTGTCCAACAGAACACATGGTGGCGGATGTCCTTACTAAGGCATTATCCAAATAACGACATCATAAGTTGATAAACATGTTTGGATTAGAAACTTCATAAAGTGGGAGTGTTAGAAATATTATTCGATTTTAATCCCCAAGGTTGGTGAATGTGATTTACATTCATCAAAAGGATGAATAATATTCTCATCCTTGTAGTAATTAGGTTAGGTTGAATAGTTTAAGGTTTAAAAGAAGAAACTACTTAAAGCTTGATGGTGGCTAGGGTTGGGGCTTGGTGGCAGCTAAGGTTAGGGCTTAGTTGCGGCTAGGGTTAGGGCTTGGCGGCAATTAGGGTTAGGGCTTGGTGGCGGCTAGGGTTAGGTGGCGACTAAATTAAGGTTAAGTGGCGGCTACTTTAGGGTTATGAGATAGTATATAGTGGAATGGTTTTTGAGTAGTCTTTCATTCTCTCCTTTCATGGTTTTGAGTGCACATAGAACCTTCAAGCCTTGTTAGATATTACAAGTCATAGTTTTGTGATTGTACTATTTGAAACATACAACCTTTGTGTTTTTATTAGTTAATACAATTGTTTCATTTCATGAACCTTGAGTGTTTCATTTCTTGCTTGTTTTCAAGTTCTTTCCAATAAAGACAAACCTTATCATAGCATAAGGAAACAACTTTGGTTTGTGAAAAAAGAATTTTTGAAGTTGAGGCTATAAATAATCTATCAGTACCATAGAGTGGTAAGACAACATTAGCTCATAAACATTAGACATTTATAAAGAAAACAAGAATGTACTATACAAATTTTAACATGACAAATCATAATGTTAAAACTTGTAGAATCAAAAGAAAGGAAGAGTCTATTCATGTAGTTTTTGAGGTTACCATTCAACAAATCAAAATATAAAGACCTATGAGATATTCTTTCATATATGTGGTGACATTAAACATAAGATCATAGACTATCCAAAGTATAATGACATGCAAAATATTTTTAAGAACAAAGGAGTGAAGACTACAAATAAACAAGTTATGGTAAAGCCCAAGGTTGCACATCCTTCAATTCATATAATGGATGTCAACATGGCTATCACTAGGAAAAGGGTATCGAAGAACAAGTGTTTAAGGACAGAAAACTAATCAAGAAAAAATTTGTTGTTGATTGGGAAGAAGAGTAAAAACTATACTTTTTTATGAAGACTATATAGGAGATGCAACCAAAAGACCCAATATAAAATTTGAATCAAAAGGAGAAAGCACAATGGAATATGGGTTGGGTAGGATTTACATATACTAAAGTGTCCACATAACCAATTGTACCACAAAGTTTGTATGCTATTCCTAACAACATAGTTATGTCTTTGGAACAAATATTCCAAGATCAATAAATAGATGTTGGAAATTACATATACTTTGAAGTTAGGTCCATAGTTGAAGATAACGCATGGTCTTAAGAAATATATGTGGTAGAAACTAAAGCCATAAAAAACCCAATATAGTTACTAAAGTGATATCAAAGCCTAGTGTAACCATAGTGATTAAGACGCACTTTAAAGTTGTCATTACAGCTATAGAGGTAGATAACTAGATGGTAGTTATTTAAGTACAAGTTGGAAAGAACACTATTGAAGATGTTATGTTAGATGGAGGAGCAAGTGTAAACATCATAACAAAAAAACTCGAAACAAAATTAAGTTTACCCAAACCAAGACCAACCCCATACCACTTAAGAATGGTAGATCAAAATATGATTAGACCTTTAAGAATCATCATAAATATGTAAATTCACATACATGATATACCATATGTAGCCACATTTATTGTTTTGCAAAACAATGTGGTAAATTCCAACTATCCCATGTTGCTAGGACGACCTTGGTTCAAAGATGCAAAGGTTATTACATGATTG
>Ga0209208_10004506_pt1 | contig 19718 bp, 10 predicted proteins | sample S1TSphfallax_3_FD_187694 | JGI IMG/M metagenome (GOLD analysis project Ga0209208, IMG submission 187694) | Host-associated microbial communities from peat moss isolated from Minnesota, USA - S1T2_Fd - Sphagnum fallax MG (SPAdes) (version 2) | ecosystem: Host-associated > Plants > Peat moss >...
AAACATGAACCAAGGAAGTATTTGGTAGATTGTAGTGTGTGCATGTATGTGTAATGGATATATATTTGGTGTAATAAAATGATTACATTATCCTTCACATCAATGCCTATCCCGGCAGCGAACGCAATGGGTACACGCTAGTGTTAAGAATAGGGACTGAATCAGGGGGGATGATGACAATGTCTACATGTTTCAAAGTGGTCCCTGTGGTTTGTTTATGGTTTGGAAATTTCGAATGAATCTACCAATTTGTTTGAGTTTGGAAAAAAAAGTACTTACTCATTTGTGGGAGATCCGGAGGGAAAGGGATTTTAGGACTATTATGGGCACCGAGGAAAGAGCTAAACTTTTGGGATCCAATTCACTAGTGGGCTTTTGAGAAGAAGCCATGAAAGTTCTAAGACCCTTAAGTCCTTAGTTTGTGGTGTGGACATAACCAAGCATACGAATATGACATTGTTTGTAATCGTTGTAATATAGAACTTATTGTAGCCATTGCAATAAGCTTAACATAATTATTATTAAACAAACATAAAGGGTTATTTGTTTTAGGTCGTCCCTTCCTTTTTGGTGACAATCCTAGGCACCCCACATGCACAACACAAAGCTTGAAATTTCAGTGCAAGAAATCCATTTCTTTATTAGTAACAAGAATGAAAAAAACTATCATTGGAATAAAAGACAAAGACCTGGAGTTTTTTTTTTTCACATTTGTGATCTAGTTCTGGCAATCATCCATAATAATACACTTTGGATGTAATGGCTATACACAAAATACGAAAGTAAAAAAATTCAAGATTTTTTCCATTTTTTTGGTACATGCTAAAAACCAATAAAAAAATCTAGTAATATTTAAAGAAAAACCATAGAAATATGTCTTTTATAAAGTAGATTGCATGACTTTGTCAACTATCAAAACAAGAGAAAAGGGCCTATTTCCACCATCCAGTTCAAAAATGATTATTTGCTTGGCTGGTTTTCGAGAAATTTGCCTTATCAACTTTTTAGATAGTTTTTCAAGGCCTTTATTAATCATTTCTATTTTGCTTTTACCATTGTTTTCTAGGGCTACATTACCTTTTAGTATTTTTTAGCCTTAAGATTATCTATGTTTTAAATGTCCTCATACTATTTAGTGAAGAAATAGGTCAGAGTAAAGCTTGTGTTGAAAGCATACAAGAAAATTCCAGCAACAAGGAAACCGAGAGGAACCAGAGTAAGGCTTGTGTTGAAAGCATACAAGAAAATTCCAACAACAAGGAAACTGAAGGGAACCGATAGAGCTACAGGAGCATACTGCAAGGTCAAGTCAGGGAGGCCAGGTCATTTAACAGAAATGGAAAGGTTCGAATAAGAGCTAGAAGAGGAAATGATAATAGGTAGCTTGACCCCACTGTGGTAGCAATTAGAAAACTCAAAAAACCCACACTTTTAACGATTTTGAAATTTCTTTTAACCAAATCATTAAATTTAACAAGTAAAAAAAAGGTTGAAAAAGATAAAAATTCTATGACTTGGTTTTTTCGTGTGGAAAATTATCACAAGTTGAGGGTGAACCAACACCCATGTTGGTACCATGGTGGAAATTCGAAAATCCATTTAAATTACTTATAATATTAAACATATCTAGCGGGTAGATTAAATGGGGGTCTCCAAGTTCAAATTTAACATTTTTGGGGCTTAATATGGCAACTAAGAAGCCTCACTCAAGAAAAGGTCAAGGTACCAATGTGGGTGCTTGTTCACCTTGGTTATTATCAGACTTGGGTTTGTAGCAAACAATTTAACTTTTGGGCAAAATTATTCTACTTCATAAATCTAACATCCATAATATCTGGATGTAACTACCAACATCCATTCCATGACAAGACCATTCTCATCACTAGTACCTAGTTTAATGCAACTTTCACATTCCCTTGTATGTTCCATTGGCTGCCCTATTATTAGTAGTATCAACCTCCAAAATTTCTTGAACAAATTTTGCAACTCCTTGCAAATTCATTTTACTTTGTTTTCTTGTTGGAAAATGTAGCTTGAAGTAGATTAATTCTTGTGGTTTGTTTGAAATCTGGAGAGAAATGGTGTACCATGACTAAATTTTATGACTCATGTTCAACACTAATAAATTCTTAAGAAGCCTAGCCAAAAATAATGAAAAAACCAAAAACAAACTTGTTGGAATTTTAGATAATTGAACCCAATTCAAAACACAAGATAACTTTGAAACTTATTGGTGGACTAAAGATATTTATATACTTTAAAAAATAAAAAATGTTAAATATTTGTATTCTTAATCAAAAGTGCCCCTTCAAAAATTGATAGCCTTAACTTTGGAAATTCATAACTAAATTATACTTACTCAAGTAATTACCTTATAAAAACTTTAAAATAAAATGATTTCCAAATTACCTTAAGAAACAAATTCTCAAGAAAAATTTTAGATCATGTTTGAAATTTGTGTTTTTGACTAAAAATTCAAAGAAAGGAATTAACGTGGCATTCTTGAAACTTTTTTAAATGCAATGATTAGGAACATCAAAATAGAAAATATTCTTGATATTATAAAAAATTAAAAATTTATAGAACCTAATAAATGTATTCATTAGAAAAAAATTATGAAATTTTTTATTTAAGTGTTTCCTATAATTTTTCAAATTTCCATGGGTTTAAGAAAATCATGGTGTGATGTTCCTATTGGTACCACCCAAGGATGCTTTCACCCAAACGTGCTTATGCAAACTCAAGGTAATAATGCAACTTTAAGAACTACCTCGGTCTATTTCTCTTCACCCATTGTCCACCAACCCAAGGATACCCCAATTGAGGTTTCTAATATTCATTTTACACTAGACTTGATAAACGAATTGAAATAGACCCCAATGTTTTCTTTCACTAATGTAGGAATACATGACTGCTGCATGCCCATCTAACTATAGCTTGGAACCCCTCATAGAAAATGCTACTACATACGTTACATGTTTGCCACTAAGTAGCTATTGGCACAATGAAAAAAATTTAGCAACTGCAAATGCCATAGGAGAATCTTTACATCACAAAACAATTTGGTAGATTGACTTAGCTTCTTCAACCACTCCTTGCATCCGCCTTTTACCCTACCTCACACTGTCCAATTTCCAGAACTTTATTGAATGTTGCTTCATCCTCAACCATCAGTAGCTCTACAAAAATAAGTCCTACATTACACATAAACAACAAACTATCTTACTCTCCCTCCCATGCTTTCTTGAAGTTGTTATGGCAATGACTAAACTGAAGAAATAGATAGCGAAGAAAAGTTTCCGCCATTACTATGCAGAAAGTTGATAAACAAAAACCTAAAAGCTCCATATGTTCACACTATCAACTTATCCGGTTCACCTCTTTTCAGTTAACATATGTATTGAAGGAACCCAACTACTCCTTTTGATGTTTAGGGTTTGTTCAGAAATTAGTTCAAGGCATGAAGTCTTGAGACTTCCCTCTCAGTATCCTCATGTAAGTGAGCTTTTTCTTCTTGGCTATGCTGTCACAAATTTTTGAATCCTTTGATGAGCAGACAAAAATAGGCTTCCATGTTTTCCTATAGTTATCATTGAATGCCAAAGTTTTGTTTGACGGGGAGCTCAATTTTTCTCTCAATCTGTGCACACAAGTGTGGCCCACATGTGACATTCAGATCATAGTTAGACTGGTTCTAGAAGCACAAAAGATTCTCTCAATCTGTGCACACAAGTGTGGCCCACATGTGACATTCAGATCATAGTTAGACTGGTTCTAGAAGCACAAAAGAACCTCTCACTCTGTGCACACAAGTGTGGCCCACATGTGACATTCAGATCATAGTTAGACTGGTTCTAGAAGCACAAAAGATTTGTCGAAATCTAATACCACACCTTGAGAAAAAATGAGCATTTAGTCTATAGGTTTCAATCATTGTTGAAGGAGCTACAGTGAAGGTATCCATCTTTACTTAATTTATCATACCCATGCAACATAGAAGTTTGTAAGAATCTTATTTTGATACTCTTGGTCATCTATCACCAGGAACAATGTAATATGTTACTCAAGTCTTACAAATGGCAATATGCTCACATAACATGCTTTTGTCATAACCATGAACATATTTATCACATCTTCATGTGTCAAACCCATTTGTCACTTGATGTTTTCTATAACATTAAAGAGTTATACAGATGTTACATGTGGTCTTTGGTAACACATTTCATGTAACTATATATGCCTTGGAATATACAAGTAGCAAGATTTTCGTTATTAACTCTACCCTTGGCAATTGTGATTTTGTGCGAAGTGTATTGGTCCATGTTGTTATAACATGCATTTTGATATCGAGTATAATGGGTCAAAGTTGTTTTTAATGATTCCCAACGGTGGAAGCACATTCAAATAGATACAGAAGAAGTATAGGTCCTTGACAAATATAGTCATATGTTCATCATATAAATGCAAGAAAATAAAGTCAAAATATTTTATCAACTTGGTTTTCACATTGTTGCATGTTATTAGCAACAATGAAATGATGAAAAAACTGAGTTGATTTTGTGAAAATTAAAGTTTCATTTGAATGGAAATATTGAAGCGCATTGCATGCAACTTGAATTAAACTGAATTTGAATTAAATTCAAATTTGTAGATTCAATTCAAATACATTGAATTGAATTCAAGTTCCATTGAATCAAATTCAAATTGTGTTGAATTGTGTTCAAATTCAATTGAGGACAAACATGATGCAAATTGGTGCACAAGGTATTGAAAATATGCTCATCTTTGATGAAAAAAAAAAACTCCAAAAAAATACATTTTGAAAAGACACCTTTCCATTCCATTTAGAGTAAATCATTTTAGATTGAAATCTATTTTGGTAAAATAAAACCTATTGGTTTTTACAATTGTTTCCTTTATATCAGCTTCAATGTTACCATCATCATTGGAACTATCATCCCTTCCATTGAGATTATGATAAGATACGTATAAAGTTTGAAAACTATGATATAATAAAAGCAACTTTCAAATACATTGCAAATTGGTCAATTGATATAATTTTCAAACCTACTTCCACACTCAAGAATTTTGATGGATTATAATAGTACAAGGCTTGCCAATAGATAGACTGGTGACCACCTGTTATTAGTGTGCCCTGCTCACCATGACATTCGTTGCAAGTTTAGTCAACAGTTAGGAAAACAATTGACACCGTGCAGCTTACTTCCTGAATTGATGTATTCGGCTAAACAGAAAGCGGTAGCTTTGTACTTAGTTTCTTGCCTAGACAATAGGAGTGTTTTGCTCAAGTCAACTATGTAATTGTCGTCAAATGGATCTCTCTGGTCCGGGTATTGACGTTAAATTAAAAGAAAGAAGAAAGAAAGTGACAACGCACTCCCCAAATAAGGGGCAAAAGTTGGCGAATCTTTGTATTTTTTTTGAGAAAAAAATGAATGTTTGCCAAAAAAGTGAATCAATGTGAGCTTTTGTGAAAAAAAAGCAACTGGTACCTTACTTGTTACATCATATTATATGATTGTTCCAACTGCCCCTGACGTGCTCTCTTCATCTTCCAGAAGAATTTATTCATGAAAGTTCGTGCTCAGGAGGTGCATGCACCCACCTTACTTGGAGAACAAGGCAAGTCTCAGGAGAACTTGTTCACACTGGGTAATCACCAAGTTTTGAACGCCAGAAACCTGCACTCCTTCTTGGATCGAAGCTGAAGGAGAGAAGAAGCAACAAGATGATTCCAAGTACCAAAATAAATAAATAAATAAATAAATAAGGAAAAACACCCGGCAATTGAACAAGAGAAGAAAAAAGAAAGGACTGAAGTCCAAACAAAAGACCACACCTGAAAGTGCAAAACGCACAATGGGGAGCCTTAATAGAAAACCCGAAACCTGGGACCTAAACCCATCACCAGAAGCACAAGAAGCACAAAGCAAATGATGCAAGGAGATGGGCGAGAACCAAAAGCTGTTACAGAACGACACTAGTTAGTACCTTCAGCGAATCAGAGCAGGTACCTACAGGGAACCCAAGTCTCAACATGAATCCATTATATACAAACTCGAAAGGCAGAAAATTTCATATGTATTCATTAACAAGGGGAGTTTTAAATCCATTCTATAGAGAGACTTGAAAGGCACAAAGTTTTGTATGAATCCATTAACAAAGGGAGTTCAAAATCCATTCTATGGAAACTTGAAAGGCACAAAATTTAGTATTCGTTAACAAAGGGAGTTAATATCCATGATTTTATAGAAACTTGAAAGGCACAAAATCTCGTATTCATTAACAAAGGGAGTTCAAATTATTAGTTTGTATTATTGACACAGAGATTGAAAGACAAACAGAAATCTTGTGACATATATTTTGTGTGGCCAGGCAAGTTTGTGACTTAAGGAGGATCTGGAGCTTCAAATATCACAAGAGACAATGGGGTCAGCAGCGAGCAATTTCACTTCTGCGCAAAACTCTTTTTCCTCTAAGTCCACGGCGGAGGATGTAACTGCCAACATCGACCTCCAGGGCAAGACCATTCTCATCACTGGTACCTAGTCTAATGCACAGTTCCGTTAGACTCGCTTTCCCTTGCATTATCTTATCTGTAGCCTGCGTGAGCTATATAGTCGCAGCAGTAGTGACCTCCAAAATTTCTTGCACAAATTTTGCAACTCCTTGTCGTAGAGATGAGATTCATAATTTGCTTTGTTCTTTTTCTTGCTGGAATATGAGAGCTTGGAGTATATAAGTTCTTATGGAACTTGTTTGAGATCCGGAGAGAGAGAGAGAGAGAGAGAGAGAGAGAGATCCGCCTTGAGGTTTTCCTTATTGGACGTACAGGAGCAACCGCTGGGATAGGAAAAGAAACAGCCCGGGTGTTGGCGAAGCGAGGGGGGCATATCATCATAGGTGTCCGAAACATCCAGAAAGGCGAGGCAGTGAAGGAGGAGATATTGAAGGAGACTCCATCTGCTCCTTTTGATGTCCTGGAATTAGACGTCAGTTCGTTGGCGTCTGTTCGAAAATTCGCTGAAGACTTCAAGTCTCGAGATTTTCCTATCAGTATCCTCATGTAAGTGAGCTTCTTCTTCTTCTTCTTCTCCTTCTTGGCGATGCTGTCACAAATTTATTCGGTTCCTTTGATGATTAGACACAAAATAGGGTTCCATTTTTTTCTACAATTATTATTGAATGTCAAACTTTTGTTTTGTTGGGGCTCGATTTTGCTCTCAATCTGCATACACAAAGTGTGGCCCGGCCCACAGGTGACATTCATATCACAGTTAGACTGCTTCTTGAGTCATTCCCCAAGAAGAAGAAAAGCTACTGTAGTCTGGTCCATATAGAGCAGGTGGAGTCTGGACACATGGAAACTTACAAAGACATCATGGCCAAATTTTTGCAGAAACAATGCAGGGGCAATATTTGGCAAGTTTGAGCTTTCTCAGGATGGACTAGAGAAAAATTTTGCAACTAATCATATGGGTGAGGCATTTCAAACTCTCATGTTTGTGAAAGTTCAGCAATCAGGGGCCCAAATCTTCTCAGTGGGACCATTTAGTCCAAGATCTTTACAAGTTCTTGCATCATGAAAGAATCAAAGTGTATTCTAACATAGACAGGATAATATGTGTGGTCACAGGTTTAATGGTTTCATTTTCACCTGTGGATTTGATAACCATGTGCAGGACAATTTCTGTTGACCAACCTTCTATTGGAGACCATTGTAGCAACTGCAGAAAAAAGTGGTGAGGAGGGACGCATTGTGAACCTGACCTCTGATTCCCACAAGCTTGTGGGTAAAAAAGGTATCCCATACGACAAGTTGAATGATGCCAAGAGGTCAGCTACCAGATTGCCTTCTTGTAAGAGCATCTTACCGTAGCAAGAAACTCTTCGCTGCTGTAGACAGGTTGATCCTTGAATCCAAGGACAAAATGTGCCAGACCATTTTATAATCCTGCTGTTAGGCAAGTTAGTGAATGGTATATATGCCTGATTACTTTTTCAACATCATCTCTGGAATTGATATCATCTCTAATATTTTCATGCAGTTTCCATCCTTTTACTGCTTATCCAGTATCCAAGTTGGCCAACATTCTTCATGCCAATGAGCTTGCACGACGTCTTCAGGCACCTATCCTAACCTTGTTTGCAAACTCCTGTATTTGCTTTGCAATTTGTTCGTTAGTTCCACTTAAGGTGAACACTGGGGTTGTGAACTGTTGCAGGTACTGTTCAAATAGTGAGACACACTTGCTAACAGGTTCCCAGATTTTGTAGTTGACTGAAGGTGCCATGTGATGATGAGAATGGACACAGAATTTCTTTCCCTTGATGCATGCAGCACAGTTCATAACACACTCTTATGCCATCATATTGTCCAAAACACTCTTCAGCCATCCCTGCACAGCAGTGGTTAGGCTGCCACTAACATCAAAGGCAATTCTGCATCTGAGTCAGGAAAGAGGAGTAAATGTGACAGCCAATTCTGTACATCCTGGAATCGTTCACTCCAACTTTCTCCAGGATACATCAATACCCTTTATCTGTAAGGCCCCCAGATCCTTTGAAAACATTGCTTCCCAAATGAGATCAGCTGCAGTCTGCAGAATTTTGTTAAGAGCAATGTAGGAGAAAAGTGAGGTTTCCTATATGAAAAGACTTCTAGTTTTCTGTCAGTATGACTACATTGTTTTCATAACACTTCATTCGCACTTGTGTGTTCAACAGCTTGGGTGATACCACTCGTTTCACTACTTGCCAAAAACAATTCCCAGGTAATTTTTACTAATTGCAACATGTTCAACATTTTTACTGATTCAACCAGTTGGCCTGAGCATTCAATCTCCTTGGCTACCACTGTTAACCATCTCTGTGTTGGCAGATGAGCTGTTTCAATAGCAGAATATCAATTGAATGTTGTAGATGCCATTAATATGGTCACAGGAAAAAAAAAATTCTCAGCACTTTTCTCTATGTATGCCTCTGTTTTTACCTACCTCAGCATACATTACAATAGATCCACTGAAACAAACAGCATGCTGTGGGGTAGAATTGGCCATTGGAGCTGCTAATTCATTTGCAACTTTGCTGAAGACTGACTTACTGGGTGATGCTTAAATGTGAAATGCAGGGGGCAGCAACTACTTGCTATGTGACAACAAGTCCAGATCTGAAGGGTATTTCTGGGAAATACTTTCATGACTCCAAGGAAAGTAAAGTGACTAAACCAGCACAGAACATGGACATGGCAGCTGCTCTGTGGAAATTCAGTGAAGATTTTGTCTCCACCCATTAGCCAGAATACTTCACTCTTTGCAGATCAAGATCATAATTGGCTTTAAGTTGTGTGTACTGTCCCTAGAAAATTCTGGTCCCTCGCTGTCCTGGCTCTTGTATAGAACATGTGGGGAATGACATGTATGTTCTACAGGTTTATCTATATTCATGTTGAGTACTAGTTTCTGTTTATAGCCTGGGTGCACGTGCTTTAAATCTTCAACACACAAGGAAGGACCAGGAGACTGAACCCAGAAATTTATGATCCTAGGAAAGACAAAGATTCAGCCATGGTGGATGCTTCAGTGCCCATGATGAGACCCCGTTTCAAAACTGCTTTATAGGTTGTTGATGCTGTAGTCGATCATTAATTGCAATATAACATTATTGATGATGTTTTGATAAGCTGCCAAGTAAAATTCTATGGAAGTTTTGATATTGGATGAGCACTTAGGCCATTCATTTCCTTCACTGGTGTGGTGGGTTTAGAAATTGCTCTAGATTCTCAAGTATTGACTAGGTTCTCAATGTGGATTGTCTTTTAAGCTCTGTAGAGTTGCATTTGTTAGCTTTCTAGATTCATATTTGTAGATTGGTGCTTGGTATGTACATCAGTGGGACACCAAGTCATTGTGTTCATGGCTGTGGTTTCTAGGATTGCTCATAGTTATCTTGCAGCAGGTGCCATGGCTAATTTAGCTATTTCTTAGCTTTTCATTGTTTTTAACGGTGGCCTTAGTAATGCTGTGGTTTTAGTCCCTCTTCAACCTTTCATCTTGGGTATTTGGGGGTTTGTGGCAAGAGCCCAAACAAAGCTTTTCAGCCTCAATTTTAGAATCTTTGAAAACTGATTATCTGAACCCAAGGCAACTCAAGACAGCATTGCCCCAGTTTAGGGACATTTCACCATGTGGATTCTCAGATTATAAAGGTGGCCCACTAAAATGTGGAGTTCTCTGCACTCAAAGCTACCAAAAATGCCTTTGCTTTCTCCTCTTTGTTTTTGTGCACACATTCACTAATTGCAGTGAATTTGGATGAGGAAATGGTAGTGACCTTTTGTGGGATATTTAAGCACAATCTGCCTAAATTTGCTCAGTTTTCTCATAATTTGCTTGTGGTTTCACCCATGCCACTCTAGAACCTGTCAGGAAACAAGCATTTTAACTGAAACATCCTTTGTGGACATCTGGTGGACCCTACTTACCTCCAACTTTCTTTCAACAGATTATGTGATTCTGTGCTTGTTTGCAGTATGCTCATCAGAAGCCTAGATGACCAAAAAGTGAACGATCCTTTCCTTGCCACCTAGTAACCATGCCACCCGCAACTCCAGTAGGCCCCTGGAACAAAGAGAAGGGTCCATCTTCCCCATGCTTTACGGGCATCTCCTGCTACAAATTACTACTTTATTTGATTGATGAAGTTAACACAGAACCTTGATTTGCAACCACTTGAGAATTGTAGGTATTACAGCTACAAGCAAAGTACATGTTCGCTTGTACACATTTTACTTGTTCTTGTATGCACCAGTGCTGGTCAGTTCCCATTTTTTTCATATCCATGTGGGCAAGGTCTTGCTCAAATTGTTCAATTTGTAGGATGCTAAACACTCCTTCCAAACTTTGCAGTTGTCAGTGCAGCACGTGCATGGTTCTGCTACAGGGTTTGAATAACATAACAGTTGAAAATAGGTCAAATAAATAGGGCGTTTTCTGCCACTAGCCAGTCTGTAGGGTGAGGCCAGTCAGCTGCAGCACAGAGACAATCTGCAGGCAGTATGCACCCTAGTGACACATTCCCTGGGATAAAAGAAGCCCAGGGTTTAGGGTTTATGGGTAGGAAATGGCAATACAGTGCAATAGGTGACTTGGAAATGACAGAATGTAGTACTGGCTTAGGTGAGAAATGACAGAATCAGCCACAGCTGGCTATTCTGCCATTTAAGACACTTAAAATCTTGCACAATATGAAGGTGTGGTCCTTTATGTATAAGGTGCTACATCCCAACGACCCTATGGGTATTCATTTTTTATGTTGTGCCCATGGCAACAAGTGCATGGGGACTCATGATGCAGTTTGTGACACCTTTGTTGTCATTGTGTAAAATGTTGGCCTCCACGTGAGATGAGAATAATTACGAGCATTTATCTTAGTGATTCTCAATTGCTTTCATTGACAAGTCGACATTGTGCTCACCAAAGATCAAACTCACATCTTAATTAATTGACCCATTGTGTGTAAATCTACTTCCCCGATCTTGCACAACTCAAAGATTTGTTGCCTCCAATGCAAATCAAGTTAAAGAAAGGAACTACTAAGATCAACACATCACTAACCAATTCCTCCCTCTAGCAATGAAAATATTTGGATGTTTACACAAATAGGTCAATGTGTTTTTACACAAGTGTGCCAATGCTATTTGGAGCCTAAAAGGGCTAGAGGCCCCTTCTTTTTTTTGTCTTGATTACTTTTCTTTGTCAAAGAGTTTCAATTGTGTTGGAATGGATGCAAGTATCCTCCATCTTAAGTTGGGCAATAACTATAGACCTAACTACTTCCCAATTTCCACCTTTTCAGGACACACCTCCCATTGCCACAATTGACCTATTATAAGCCATTGGTTGTAGAAATGGAAAGTTTTTGACATCTAGTTTGTACTAACTTGATTTTCTTTAAATTATTTCTTGTTTTTAATACCTATGTGCATTTCTTGAATATGTGGTGTGTTTTATAAATAAAGCTTTACAAGGTTTTGGATTGTTATCTTTCCTTCTACAATCTCAAATCCCAAGTTTAATGGTTGTTAATGGGTTCAAGGTTTTGGTTGAAGACTCAACCCATGTTGTGTTGTCATAGATTAGTGTTGTGCATGCATAAAACAATAAAACACCAAACCAAATATTGCAACCACTTTGGTGAATGTTATAGAAACAATTCGAACTTGGATTTACAAACCAACCCTTGGAAATTTGATTTGGTTCAATGTGACCAACATGTGTTACAACTTTATTTGTATTATAAGGAAGATAGGTTGGTGAGGGAACAATGAAGAAGTAAAATAAGGATGAATCCTCACACATCACTCATTTTGGTTCAAAAGTGTTTGGTGATAAGTATGCATTCAATGATGGGTGGTTCAACCCAATAAGTGGCAGTTGAGTTTTAAAATGTCCTCCAAGCTAGTAAGGGTGCTGCCCTTTGTGCTCCTACTACCCATGGAGGGTGGAATTGTTTTCCTCACTTGATCAAGAATATCAATGCAGTGTAAGTATATCAATTCCCTACTGGCAATCAAGTAGCAGAAGGATAATTAGATTTATATTCCCTTTTTTTTACAAAGCTTTATTTTCATTGCAATTTGTCATGTATATGTCAAAAAGTTAAACATGTAATTGAGATCTTATATATGTTTCTATGTGTCTACTTTGATACAAACAAAAGAATTGAGATTTTTTTACTACTGTTGTGATAACATTAAAATCCCATATTTGACGACTGTGGAATTTACCCCAGGGATGATGACTCACTGGTATAGCCTTCTGGAACCCTGGGATCACAAAAAGGTCCTGGGTTCAAATCCAGCGGTGTGCAGGTTGAAACTCGTGCTGGCCCTCTGCCAAGGAGCTTGCCTTGGGGTGCCAGCTGCTTGTCAGTTCAGGTCTGCTGTTTTGCTTCAAAATAAATAAATAAAACCTTCTGAAATCTCTGAGGGATGGTTCGGTTCAGAATGCTTGGACATGTATGTATGCGTGTGTGATGTTCAGGGTCTTCACCTATGACCTAGGTAAAACAACCACAAATAATGGTGATTGATAGGTAAACTGAAACATATACCAATCAAATGCATTTACTTAATCAAATTAGAAAAATGATATTTATCAAAACATCAATCAAGGTCATTCTCTTGAAGAAATTGCATAATAGTAGTTTCACCATCTTTAACCTTCATGGCAAAGGTTATGAAGGAAGAAGCATCAGGAGTTTTTGAGCAATTTGACAACCTCTGTAAGAGAAAAACCAAGGCAGTCTAAAATTTATTTTCTCGCGCAGATTTCCTTTTCTTAACTTCTAACGGTCAATCTTTCAAAATGGGGCTAGCGTACTCAGGACCGAAAAGTAAAGTCCTACTTTTGCTCTTGAACAAAGTGAAACAGACCAGACTAAGAGAGGCACTCAACAGGCATTGCCGTGGAATCAAGGAAGAACAAGAACACAAGAGCTGGATCTTCCTGGGGTAAACGCCCTTCAATTAAGAGCCTTGGGTTCAGATTTTAAGGCCACACACACGGGCCAAGGTGAACCAGCTCCTACAGTGGTGGTACCTTGACCTTCTTGAGAGAGACCCTTTAGTGGCAATATTTAACCCAGGAAATTTTTTATTTGGACTCGGAGGCCCTGATTTAATGTAGGGTAATGCACAAGGGCTGGGGCATTCCTGACATAAAGTGCCCTCCATTTGCACTGCTCCAAAATGCAGAGTGTTTTAGGTCTTCACCATGGTTATAGTGTAGGTACTGGATCACCCAAGGCACACACACACACATGTATACAAGTAAGCAGGGCCTGGCTGCAAATCGCTAGCAACTGATGTGGAGGCCGAGAGACAGAGCTGACGTGCAAGGTTGCCCTTGTTCCTTCACGCCTCAGTCAGCTATTTTCATCCTCCAATGGCCATTTTATTGCCCTCCAGCCATAGATTTTGTTCAGAATGGAGGGGAGCAGAGTTGCTAAGCCAAGCAGATATGGCAGAGATGCAAATTGACCCACACACGCCGGCCTCTGGGCAGAGCAGAGCTGGGTATCAGACTGCCTTCTCGTGGCTGAGCGGATGTTTTCCTGTCCATGTGCACAGGCCTTCAGTCAGAGTAGATACTACAATCATATAGATGAGTAAAGCAGGCCCTAATGCCCCCTGTGGGCAATGCCATTCTGTAATCTGAATGCCCCAGAGCTACCAGTTCTGAATTTGCCTACATTCATTTGATGCGTTCCTTGCAAATTCTCTCACACTAGTGATTGAAATGGGCGATTAATTAGAAAAAGTGACCAGGGAAAAAGACTATTACATACAAGTGGCTGCAATGAAGAAAATTTACTGAAACCTTTATTCAAGCAATAAGATGTGCTACCAGGGGAAAAAAGGGGGAAGAAAAAGAAAAAGAAGGTGTGATTGAGATATCAAGCACAAGCAATGAACATGCACAACCAAAAAGAGAAGAAAAAAAGAATGTGACCAAATCCTTCATACAAACAATCACACTTGTGATAGTTGTGGGAAGAGTGCGATCTCAACCAGGTAACCATCTTCTTTGCTTCTTTTTATTTTTCTTTTCCTTGTTTCTTGCTGCAAGTGACAATTGTGGTTTGTTTGCCTTCTTTACATGAGGAGGTGTTGCAAGGGGCAAGAGCATCATCACCACACTACCTTGAGCGAGCGAGCGGTAGTAGATTGTGAATATTCAAATTTTTTTTCTAGATTTTTTTTTTTTAGAAGAGGAGGAGAGGAAGGAGGAAAAAGAAGAAAAAAAATCAAAAGAAGAGAAGAAAAAACGAGAAGAAGAGGAATGGAAAAGAAATAGAGAAAAAAAAAGAAGAAAAGAGAAAAAATCAAAAGAATAAAAGAAGAAAATAAAAAAAGAAGGAAACAAAAAAAAAAAGAGAATAAAAAAATCAAGAGGAGGAAGAAGAAAAATAAAATAGGAGTTGAATATTCTAGTTTCAATGATGTAGCTCAGTTCACATTATCTACTTTCATTGTGAATTTGAATGTTCCTTCACACTAAATCAATGATTCCAAATCAGCTTGTATTGTAAACCAAACACCCGCCCCTAGGCCAAAACATGATAAAATTTAGGCACAATGGGTTTCAAACATCCCATCAAAAAACATGTTGGAAAAGGTATGAGATGGAATCTTGAAGTCGAACCATTTGTTGCCTAATGAGTTGTTCAAATGAAGGAAAACATGCATGAGCTAGGGGTGGTAGGAGATCACATGTTGCCTCGGGGTGTTGTTGAAAAAGGAAGGTGTTATTGTCGACTCGTTCTATGGCTTCAAGAAAAAAGGATGTTAATCAACCATAAACCTAACAATTATGATTGAAGCTACAAGGGCCCAATTTCCTAAATAGGTTGTTGGGGTGATGGTGGATGTTGGTATGAACTTGATGCCACTGAAAGTTATTAGGAGGAAAGTTTGGTTACAGGCTAAAGGTCCTTATAGGTTGTCAAAAGATCCTAGACCCAAGAGGCACCCAAACAATTAAAGGAGGGAGGAATCAAAAGAAGTGAAGGACTCTATGAAAGTGGAAAAAGGAAATGTACATTGTAAGAAATATGAAGGTCATTGCACAAAACAATGAGTTATAATTCCAAAAACTACTTGAACATCTTCCATTCTAGGGAAAAGATCAGCATGTTGAACATCTTCTAACAATACATTTTTTATGAAGGATGATGTGAATGATGAAATGCCCAATGGAACTCCTAATTCCTTATAATGGGGTGGTAAATTGGGATGGGGTGTTGAAATCAAGTGGTAGGCCAAAGGCTAACCATGTTACATATTTATGAAGATGGATAAAAATATTTATCACACAAACTTCGGTCTGAAAATGTTCATATGCAATGATATAATAGAAAAGGGACTTATGATGTGAGTGTCATTTGCAATGGATGGAAATAAACAAGAAGGGAAATGATTGGTTATAAAATGTAAAGCCCTAAAATGGGTTAATGGAAATAGTGCCCTTCCTAAGGGATCATCTTAATGAGTTCCCATGGCAAAGGGGATGACTATGACATTGCTTTCACGATTACAATGGTTGTAAAACATGGGAGATTCAAATCCATAAAATGCATGAACAATAATGTAATTTTATATATATATATTGTAAAGATTTTGGCATCATGTTAGTCTAGTTCAGGTCATCATTATTGGATGAGTTGATGAGTTACATGAGTTGCATGATGTCTTCACTTGCTACACGAAGTTTTTGAAATATGACCTTTTTTTACATTGAATTGAAGGCATTTGCCACGTTTAATTAGATAATAATTTAATCAAGGTGAAAATATAGGGTGCATTTGATGCCATGGACTACACTTTCACAATTGCCCTTAATAATGACTTTGAATTGATGTGGGGAGAAATGTGTTGCAAAGGCATCATGAAAGTGAAGGCATAATGTGTGACTTGTGAATCAATACAATGTTTCCCCCACTGCAATGGAATGAACTCCACCTGAAGGCTTAATGGCTAAGAGGCGGGCCGCATCGAAAACATGTGCACTTCGAGGTGGAATGTGACCTTTATCAAATGAGAACAAAGTTGAAACAATTGAAAGAATCCACTAGCTAAATCTTGAAGGCAATTCAAAAACCATCCCAGAAGGACCACCTGCCAATAAATGGGGCATGTGTTGGAATGTCAATTTGAAGGAATTGGAAGAAAATTTGAAATTTTGGTTTGTTCATATTCTTTTAAGAAAAATGGGGAATAGCCATTTGATTTAGGGTCTAGTGCGGTGAAAGCTGGAGTCATGTTAGAAGATGTGGGTGTAAGGGAAAATGGTGCCAAGGTGCAAGTTGTTTTAAAATATTCCCTTGCACATCCAACAACTAGACTGCAAAGAAAACATTTATGAGTTGGGGGATCATGTTGAAGAAGATGCACTAAACTTGAACTTGTCACCAAAGCTTAGGTTCGTAAAAAAAAACTCCTTTTACAAGTTTTCCCAATCTCCTACTAAAAAATGCTTGAGTCAAATCCGTGTTTCCCTATGCCCCATTACCCCATCATAAGGGGGCAAAGCAACACACCATTGGGGTAATAAAAATAGCAAGTGCCAACATGCCACATCATAGGGGTTTTATGTTAACTTATCCAATGGAAAACAAAACGCCATTTATACGTCACATTGTAGAGTGGCAGGGATGCAGTTATACAATCAAGGACAATGAAAGTTTAAATGAAAGGACCTTAGGACATCCAAAGATGAAACCCAAGTCGAAGCTTATGTAGGTGAGGTGGGAACAAGGGAAGGTATTGAATTGGGATGGTCATGAGGGTTTGGATTAAATGAATTGGGTGCTTGACAAGAATGTTGAAGATGAGTGGCACATATAGAACTAAAGGTTCAAAAGGGCAAGAGTCTCCAAGCCTTGTTGTAAAAGGACCAAGGATTTCAGCATGCAAGCCCATATTTATGGCCAAAATACATTAGACCATTAGCTTGCAAAAGTGTCATTAATGTGTCTCATCTAGTGAACCAATCATGTTCATTGTCTCTTGCCCTTGCATGATTACTTGATGTCAATGATTAATTCACACAACAAGGTGTGAAAAAACACAAGGTTAAACTTCTATTGGAAGTTGAGATCCTAGTATCTACCAAGAGGACTATAAATTTGGCCATATGTAATGGGTGGTTGCATGTTTTTTAGAAACCCAATGCATCATTTGATTATTTTCTACATAGTCCAACAAGTATTGCATTATATTTGGACCTATAACATTGTTGCATGTTTGAATTTTAACAAACATATAATCCAAGGGACACAAGTCATGGATGCAACATGATCCAACAAATGATGTGCAATAAAAGTTCAATGGGCTTTACAAATAATTGCATTCCCAAAATCTCCTATCGATATTTTATTTCAACTCCAAGGGCTCTATACAACCTAAGACACAATAAGAGACTAAAATCAGTTGACATGCAATGTTTGGTCTAGCAAAAACTTAGGCTAAGAATTACATGCTACTACCTTGATGGTTAAAAAGGTGGTAGCAACATGATGACTTTCCAACACAATTTTCTCATTGTACTGAAGTGTAATAAAATCATTCGCAACAACTAGAAATGCATTGGTGAAACCAAGGTGATCAAAATCATGGCATAATGCAATAAGAACAAGAGCAAATATCTCTAGTTCATTCAACCTTTGTGCACCTTCTATGAAAATGAACAATAAATACTTGTAACCCACATTCCATCCATGGTTTCCAAACCTTAATTATGATTGTACCAACATAAAACACAAGAAACATAATCTGTCATTACCTACTTCATAAAAATTGCAATTGCAACAATATTTTTGTATATGACAAGGTGGGCTTTGTTATCCAAAGAAAAATAAAGGAAAAAATAAAATTAATGATGAGATTGCAAAAAGAATTCTAATATATTTTGAAAACAACCATTTTGTGTCATTTTTAGCCAAATCAAAATAAACATGATAAGAATAAATGGGTCATAACCTTGTGACTGTTATTCAGAAAATATCAAACCATCACTTTCATCATGGTCTCATTAATTTAATTTCATTTTAACAATGGGTGTTGATTAATGATCTACTCAAGACCTAAGGAAAACAATCATATAAGAATACACATCTTAAGTTTATCACATTCCCAAAAGCAATAAGAAGATATAATCATGATGTCATCTAACACCCAACAATAGGCACAACAAAAAGATTCAATTGCACAGACAGAAACACTTGCTTGGAGAACAATTAGCTCATTTTTTAACGCTTGATTTGGGGATTTCATTAAATTCCTTTGCTTAGCTCCTCTAGTACATATACATGGAACTCCTTTAGTTTGCATGACAAGTAGATGCATGTGAAGCTGCCCCATCCCACAACATGATGTTCCATATTGTTTTCTTTGTTATTGGTATTGTTCGAATTTAAAAATACAATATAACTTAAGAGCTCTATATATGGCCATATGTATGGTTACATTACATGCCAACAATATAATCACACAATAATTTCCTGATTTACATTTGCAGCCAATAACATTTCTTGGACATTGCAAAACTCACATTATGTGTTTGGGTTCATGCTCCATCACATATCATTCACTACTAGAATTCCTATTTTTTCAAACTAACCAAGTTAACTGAATGGGTCTTTTTTATTACATGACATGTATTTTTTACTAGAGGCTAGGGGTTTGAATGACAATGGGTATCTTTTGACTAATCAATTTGATTAGAGTGATCAACTTGACAATTAGTCAAATCGGACATTTAATCAAATTGGCAAATGCCCTAGTCAATAAGGCCACCTACTATATTCAATCAATAGGACTAACTAAGTAAGCTTGATCAAAATGGCTAATGGCCTAGTCAAAAGGGCCAATTACAAATTTTAATACTAGTTACGTATCTTGGGATTACTTGTAACATTTTGAGTATGTTTGACCAATTAGAAAAAAATTGAAAAATGTAAAAGTTAGTTAATCCTATATATAATTACAAACATGGTGTGTGTGTGTGTGTGTCTGTCCGTCTTTTACTTATATTTTACTTATTTCCTTTTTTCTGACGTCATTTCGCTTTCATTACCTCTCTGGCGTAATCCCATTGGCTCCCGTTCCCTGTGGAGTGTTTTGGGGGTTGGGAGAA
>Ga0209208_10004507_pt1 | contig 19717 bp, 11 predicted proteins | sample S1TSphfallax_3_FD_187694 | JGI IMG/M metagenome (GOLD analysis project Ga0209208, IMG submission 187694) | Host-associated microbial communities from peat moss isolated from Minnesota, USA - S1T2_Fd - Sphagnum fallax MG (SPAdes) (version 2) | ecosystem: Host-associated > Plants > Peat moss >...
TTTAGAGTTCAATTGCAGGGGTTAAAACACATTGCCTTGAGGCGTTCCTTATATCATTGGAAATCTATCAACGCGCAGATGTAAAAAATGGCCTCGCATGAGCCATTTGGACATCTGCAGCACAAGTTATGGCAAAAAGAAGGTTCGAGAGTCAAATTGGCAATTTGACTTTCGACCACTAAAAGTCTGGAATCGAACCAACCCTGGTGTGTGCAGGTGGAGTGCGACACACCATTGGAAAGATCTCAAGGAGAGCTATCAGTTTGCTTTAGACCTCATCCCAATCGGAAGCAAAGAGTTATGAACTCGCAAAGTCCCCGGAGTCCAAACCGGGACAATTTTGGGACTCCTCCTTGGGAATCCCGAGACAAAAAGTCATTCGGATGTAGGTGCCGTGGAAAGACATAGAGAATACTATATGGGGAAGGTGGTGGCTTCCCCCGAATCCGGGCTATGGTGAGTCTTATGAGTCCAAGGTTGCCCGTGGCTTGTCCTAGCACTAAAGGTGCTCTAGAATGTGAACTAACCAACTTGTTGGTTGGTTTGATGCAAGTTCAAGTAAGTAACTAAAGCTTGTCCCTCTTCCTAGTCTCATCCTGGAGCTTCAGCATGCCCCTCTACCCCTTTTAATGTTGAAAGCTAAGAGCATGCCTTGAGTTCCAAACAATTCCGATGTTTGATTGACTTGGACCCAACTTGGGGTCCAACAAGGAACTTGGGAGTGCGTCATAATTAAATTGCAATGAATTACAATTTAAGAAGAAAAACATGTATATAAAAAAACAAGGATGGAGCCCATCCACACAAAATACAACGCAAATAAAAACACCAAGACACATGTCATGAAAGAACATAACAATCAAGACATCATTATTACACTAATAAAATAAAATATTGTAAATTAAAAAGGCATCATTTGTCGCAAATTGGTTAATGACATAAGTGCATTGGCTACAATGTGTGGAAGAAATGAGGCATGTCTGCCAAACATAATAGCATGTTGAAAAATCGCAATGGGATGTGCACACTAGAAGGCTATAGACACACCCTATTAATAATAATAATATATACATTATGGGAATGAAACAAGATTGCTAGTGGTGGGCTATAATGGTTTGAACACAGAAAGTCAAAAAGAAATAACAAAAGAATGAAAGCAACCATAAATCTCTATGACAAAGGGAATAAAATCATTTCATGATGTGTGTTTTGCATATGATTATGTCTTATTAATTAACAATGGTCATCACATGTGTTATCATGAATGATGCACAATGTGTCACAAGCATGAAAAGAATTAAACAAAAAGATTCTCAAACCACATGAAAAAAAACAAACATAATTTTAAATTCAAGTGATGGAATAAGAAAATCAAAAACAAAAACACGATATGTGCATGACATGAATGTAAAAGGACTTTATTACAAAAACATAACAAGAATATAATAAGATCATGACAAAGATACATACCCAAAATTAGTGTTAAATAGATTAAAAATGTGGGATTCTACCTTTGTTTATACCCATTGGGCACTTAGCTCAAAGAATCTTCTAAAAAAACTTCTAAGCTACATGTGCACCCATGTGTGGCCCATGTCCATTGATGTGAAAACTAATAATGAACTATAAGTTAACTAAAAATGAACTAGGAATGTATTGATATTTAATTATGAGTTAAGTGAAAGTTAACTAAAAATTAACTAAAAATTAATTAAAAGTGAATTGGAAGTGAACTAAAGGATAACTACACATAAACTAAAAATTAACTTGAAGCTAACTAAAAATGAATTAAAACTAAATTAGGAGTTAAGTACAAATTAATTATAAGTCATGGATGAACATTCATATGAATGAACTCTATGGTGTTAGCATCCGTGACACAACGTCCCATATATAAGTGAATCAAATCAGCTATGACAACATATGTTAAGGTTCGAAAGCCATCTTTGGTGATAAGAATATCGACTCACGATTGAATGTGGCATGATAAAGGTGGGAAATCACTTTTTGTATGTGTGTTTCACTTTCCAAAATAATGGTTATGACAATACCCCAAAGAGTATCATGGGCTATAGTGTGTTCATTCTCGCACAAGCATTGAAACAAGTGGATACCCAGATCATCAATGGTATGTACACATTAACAATGTGAAAGATGTGCAATTGTACAATGTGGCAATCCAAGGTAAGTACATAACATTATTAAATGAATTGAAGAAAATCAAAATGCAAATGTGGTAACATGGCTAATAATCAAACACTTGTAATTGGACTTACACAAGATCAAATATGTGCTCATGTGGTGTCCAAAATAACATCTACTAAAAATGTGGCAAATTCATGATCATGTAAACAATATGTCAAATAAATTTATAAATAAGGATATGATTATACCATGAGACTCTCAAATGGGGGGACTTGAGAACAAACAATCTAGGGTGGTAAAACTCAAGTATCATGTAGTGCCAACTAAAAGGGAAGGTGTCAATCTCAACATGTGCCACCAAATTGAGAAAAAAAGGGTGATGATCTCGTTGGAAACAAGTGACAAATGCAAGAATAATCAAAGCCCAACATCCCAAAAAAAAGGGTAATAAGTTGAACCACTAAGGGAAGCCCAAGCCCCCCTAAAAAAGTAAGTAAAATGACCTAACAATGAACCAAATGACCCACCATAGTGCCAAAAGATCCCACACACAATAATTTCTCCAACGTAACCATGATACACAAATCAAACGCAATGTAATGTTATAAAATACTTGGAGATCAATTAATAGCTTGGGCATTGGGAATAACATAGTGAAAGCATCATAAAGGCTAGCTATGGATCTACAATCATAGGGAGGCTAATTATGGTGTTGAAATCCTCCTAAAACACCTTTACAACAAAGGATTCCACAAATGGCATAGAACCCACTACTACACTTAAAATACAAAAAACTTGGATTGAATGTAAAAACACCTAAATGATTCCACAAATGGCATAGAACCCACTACTACACCTAAAATACAAAAACTTGTATTGAATGTAGAAAAACCTAAAGGACCCACAAATGGCATAAATCAAACTATTACACCTAAACTACAAAAACTTGTATTGAATGTAAAAAACCCTAAAAGAGGTGATATGGATAGGCTTATTCATTTTGGAGACCAAGCTACACATTTTGCCAACTAAGTAGAAAGTCTTAATGTTACACACTTTGCATGTAATCATAAAAAGGCAGGTACCACATTTAATGCAAGACCAAAAATATGTGTATCATCAACAAATGAAGGAAAAACACAAGTAAAGTCTACTGCAATAAGGCGAAAACATGAAGATGTGTTAAGGCAAACAACATTCTACCCAAAGGATCCCCTTGTCATGTACCAAATTTGGATGAAATGACTATGAAATCCTTGTGTCAAATAGCCTATGAAAAATATTGTGAGGATGGGCACACATAAAACCATCAAACAAATGGGAAAAACTGATCCAAAGTATCAATAAAAAACCACAACTCTTGAAAAATGGTTGTTCATGATACAAAATTGAAAGGACTATGGACATTTACTTATAATACCATCCAATTTAAATGCAAATCCAACATAATGCAAACCTCATCGACCACCATTTCAAACCTGCCTTACATTGTCACGCCCAATTAATGAAGACTAAAATGTTTTGCAAATGTATCTCTGAACTAAATGGCAAATGTGTAGGCGATTAGCCAATAAATCACCTTTCAAATCACATTGAATCAAATGCCACCAATCTACTTCCCCAAAATTATAATCATGATGTTGTGATATAAATTTGGTTGAATGAACAATAATAGGATTGTTCATAACTTGAACACAATAACTAAATGAAGGAAATAATTTTTTTAAAATGTTATACTAGTATGTTTGTGCCCTAGGGTGAAAACATGAATAGGTGGACATTTTGGACTATCACACTTGTAATTCTTTTGGACAAATGTAAAATTTAAAGCCATATTCAATATTGACATTGTCAATTTTTTAATTATTCATGTTGTCATAGGCTTTAATGAGAATCATCATAAAAAATTTGGATGAATTTTTAAAAGATTATGGATTCGTAGTGGACTTTTGAAATGACAACACTACATTTGTCACATAAAAAAAATAATGTGGACTCAAAAAAATGTCAAAGTAGTTTCAAAATTAAAAAACAAAAACAAAATCATCAAATGAAAAATTTATTAGTGAAGTGCATTGAAACTTTCCTAATATGTATATTTTTAATTTAATTTAATTTTAAATGATGCAATTGTTGCAAATTTTTATCTTTGAGAGTTCATTTCACATTTTAAAAAATTATTTTTTACATGGATTTTTTCATCAATCACATGTTTAAAGATATTCATAGGTTGGTTTATTAATATTTATGATTAAAAACATAGGGGATAATTATAAGATTTATGGTTTGATAATTGTTAAAATTGCAAAAAAATTTGTTAATGCCAAATTATGTACTCTCAAAAGCCACTTTTGAACCACCTAAGCATGTTTTCACCCCCTATGCCTTTACTCAATATTTGTTTGGGGTTATATTTCCCAAATCAACCCCTTGACGCCATGTGTTGCTCTAGTTTTTACATCCTTTGGGGAAAGGGCCACATTCACAAGTTTGATGGCCTTTACTATGGGAATGAAATGCTTACATGTTTTTGGTTCACTATTGTTGAAGCAAGTCTTGTCCCTTGGCAAGCCATTAAAAAAAATCTAAGATTATAATACCTAACAATGGTTTATGATAAGCATGTTTATCAAAGAATGGTGTCATAAGGACATATTTGCAAGTTGGGACCATGGCCTTAGTTGGGAGTTTGTTTGCTTGTTGTATTTTATGAATTTTAATCAATAAAATGTGAATGTACTTGAACAAATTAAAATTGTTTGATTTTCCATGATTATTGATGATCCACAAGACCATATGATAAGAACTATAGAACACAACAAAATAACTTTATGATTTTATGCAAGGGACACTAATAAAACCACACAAGTGTTGATTTGATATACATGTTAGCCCTCGTATTAGCTTGATGGGCTTAATATTCATATTAAATATCTAAATAACATGGTATTTGTTTAGTCTACTCTTAGTCCAATACCAATATATTGTTTTGCAAAAATCAATGAACAACCAAACTAGCCTGGTTTTAAGGTTTAAATACCATAATGTGTACCTAATCCCAAAGGTTTATTGTAAAAACCTAGACTCTAATATCAATCAGTTTTTCACACACTTGTATGATTTGTGTTTTGATGTTGAGAGTAATGATGGTTTTTCAATTATCATACCCCAAAAGATTTTTATTTTTTTCAAATGACATGCAAAAGAATTTAAGATGCAACATATCAAATATATATATAATTTACTTAAACATAAATAAAGTTCTTATAATTCAATTATGATATTATCTTAGAATAAAATAAGGATATTTTTATTTAATAAAATATTCTCTTAATATTATTTTTTAATAGCATATCAAAACATATCTCTCTATTTCATGTATTTCATAAAATACATAAAAACTCATTTCCCTTGGACGGTAACACATTTTTTTGGTTTTTAACACTTCTTTTCTAGCTTCTATTACACAAGCTTCTTGCTAAAGCCCCAAATTGTGTATGTCATTAAACTTTTCACTCCAACTTTCAATTTATTTACTTTGGTATTTTGGTTTTCAATCTACATGTCACAAATTGTGAACAACATAACTTGAATTAAGATGTTTATCTATGTTGTCATCATCACACTACTTATCTACTGGTTGGTTTCATTGTTGTGACTTTTTTCATTGCCATCAACATCTTTGTAATCATAGGCATAAAATAAAAGTTTTGGATCTTCAAAGTTTTGTGAGGTTTCATCTCTTGAGGGTTTCAAGAGATTTCGTGTCTTCAATTTTTACTTTTCACTCTAGGTCTATGTACTTCAATACTCAATGTAATATTGACTATGAAGCATGTCATGGGGAGATGGAAAAACTTATTGTCACAAAGATCACTAACAAAACAGTGTAACCACCTATAATCATTGTGGACAAACACACATTGTAAAGCTAGTGAGTAAGGAGGTCAGTGCCAAATGAAAAGCATTTTGAAATCTTCAATTTGTAGAATTGTAAAAGAACTAGAGGTTTTGGCATCATACAACCAAATCACACCTCCTTGGGCATTCTTTCCACTCAACAATCGACTTGCAACAATCTATATACAAAATTTTCATAGTATACAGTGCATCACGTCACCCATAGGTCAATTTCCAATAGCAACAACATGACACAATCCAAGAAAGATATTGTTTATTACAATCCTTCACATAGCATCACAAGCATGAAAAAACATGTTACTTATGAGCATTAAGTTATACTAGTTTGGTACAAAGAGAAAAAGAAGTTGACATATGAAACTAAAGGTGGTTGGTCGAAAATGGGAAAAAAAAGAAAGACAATGACTCCTAAAACAATTCTCAAGTTTTTTTTAGCCAAAACCTTGACAAGCCCAATGACCCATGTCAATAAGGGTTCATAGAAGATTTGGTGTCGTTGATTGCTTGAGAGGCATATGCCAATCTTTGTGGTTGTAAATCCTTGATTGTGACTTCAAGATGTAGCAATGCCATAAGGTCAGATTTTGACACTCAAGCAAGGTGTCAAGGAGCATCTCCCAACTATGATGACTAAAGTGATGGAGTTGTATGTGCTACCAACCATTACACATTGTGCAACAACCATTAGTGCTATGTTTGACCTCTGGATGTCCAGAATGAAATTTGACACATTTGCTCATATCATTAATGATGAGTGGGTTTACAGTTGCCATGTTTTTAAGGTTGTTTGAGGTTCCCAACACCTCTAAAACAACATTAGCAAAACATGTGAAGTATCTTTCGACTGACTATCAAAGTTCACAAACAAGATCATAGCTTATGTGAAAGGTGAAGGCACAAATTTGAACACCCTTGCTTCTTGCATTGCCAAGAATATGATGTAAAAGGTCAAAGCCACTTCTGGGGCTCTAATCAACCACTTTTGGACTATATTGAAGTGCTTTCACCAATTGTCCTTAGGGGTTTAAGACCTATATCAGCAAGTACAACTCTGTCAGAGAGCACCATCAAGGAAGCAAAGATGGTGCATTGCAATTGCATCCCTTTAATATGGTCATAAACTATGGCTTGAGTATGGCATAGACTACAGCTTTGAATATTCAACCACTGCACAGAAAAGAGAAGTTCAAAACACCATGCAGCCTGCAGTAAGACTCCTTGTACCCTTTTTGTGAATGCACTGTGCTTGGAAACTTCATCTGTTTAAATAGATGAAGCATGAAGTACAACTCTCTACACTTGTGGGATGGAAAGAATTGACAGCCACATAACTCAGATGAAGCTGGAATCTCTGCCTACCATGTACATGTACACACATGCATGGGTTCCACAGTCAATAAGATAAAACTTTCTAAACCACCTATGTGACTGAACATCCAGAGCAAATGTGCTACATTGCACGCACCTCTGCACCTTGAGACATGAGGTTAATACTGCTGGCATCCTCAACATGGTCCCCTTTTGCTCACCATGTGATGAAGACCAATCTAATTCTTCCAGAAAAGAATTCTGCTACATGGAAGAAGGCTTGTTGGCTCCTCAACAAAGCCCAATTTATGTACAGTGCCCAGCAAAAGTATACACAGGCTTCTTATTCTCTCTGACGCCAGTCAGCATAGCTTTGAAGTCAGCAGACAGAAGTGGGAGGATTGTCTAAAAGAGTCCCATCCATCCAACAACAACCAATGTCCTTCCAGATGGTTGTTGTTACCGATGTCACTGGTTTGGTCCCCGCCTTTGAAGTACATATGTACCAATCACAATTGCAAATCCAGTGATGGCAAAGGTGAAAAGCAATTTATGCCGAGAGGTTGAAGGTGGAGAGGTCCGAGAGGGTGCTGATTGTGGTGGAACTTCCAAATAAGCAAGGCTGCCAGGTCCAGTAATACACTCCCTGAAAATGCAAGGCATAGTCTGGTCAGAACATAAACTTGCAGTTGCTGCTCAAGGCAAACATTTAGTTTTGGCTTTACTTTGCTGGTGAGATTTTGCAGATTGTGTGTCTCAGTGGGTGTCTAGAACAGTCACCCCAAAGCCTCAGGTTCCATTGTTGTTAACACCAGATGGAATAAGTTCTGACATCCTGAAGGAATTTTAAGGAAGAGATGAAAACAAACCTTGTAGAATCCTCATTTCCAGAAATTTCACCATGAAATTGCAAGTCATGGCCAATCTTCTCTCGAAGTCTCACATACTTCCCACATGGTATGCACATCTCAGTTCGACTTCCACAATGGTCCTGTGGCAAATGAAGATCAGAAATATGATTGACAGATCAGTACATAGATCGTATCAACTGCAAGGAAGAAAGGTGCAATTGGCAAATGAAGCAGGAAATATTCTCCTGGAAAAATCCTGCTATTCCAAGCAATTAGCCTGAACAAGAGATAGATCCATAATGTGAGTCCTTGTGGTCTGAACACAATAGCAACTTTTGCAGCAAGAAACCTGGCCAGCTACATGGTATTTTCTAGAATAACTATGGAAATCAGTAAAGCATCCCCATATCTAATTGTGAAACAGCACAAAATCAAAGGATACACCCATGATTATCAAAAGTTGGATTATGCTAATTAAAAGAGAGCTTGTGCAACAAAATAACCAGGGCCTCACAATGGTTATTGCATGTCTGAGATTTCAAGAGAAAAAGGAAAGGATCACTCCATATCCTTGCTGTAATGTCCAAACTTGGAAGTGAAAGGATCTTGCATACATCCTATGTCGATGGCTCTAGAGCTAGGAGTTGCCATGTAACATCTTGCTACTTACAGCATCCTATGTATTTCTTTAGAACATGTTGTCAAGGAAAGGGCAGATGAACGCACAGAGTGGGCATGCAGGTCAGCAGCAGATACTGGGAAATCACAATAAACACATGCCACCATCCGCTGTGGGCATTTCTCATTCTCATGAATATACAACAATTCCCGTTCTATGCCAGCTCCACATTTAGGGCATGGAACCTGGACATCAGTGAACAGTTAACCAGACAACATCATACATTGACTCACACATGAGTCTCTCATGTATCTATATTTGTACAATAATATCAAAATTTCAAAGTGTCAATGTTTGGATGCTGAAAGAATAAACATATGGCTATACTCATCAATAGGCAATAACTGCATGTAGACTCTGCCCAAAACCATTGGTAGTAAGCTCACTTGTTGCTCTGCAACAACCTTAGAAGCACAAACTCAATCTCAACTAAAGATCTAGCCCTGAATAGAACACAGCTGACCCATGGGTGTAAAGTTTCCTGTACTGTGATCCTTGGATGCATGATGTGAGTACAAATAGAGCAAATAAAGATTACAGAGAGGGGAAGGAGGGGTGGAGGGGAAGAAATTAACAAGGGCATGCAGCTCATTGAAGTGCTCATCTGCACAAGTGCGGGCCACCATTTCTCCACATACACTGCAGCGCTCCAAGTTGCGCTTGCAATGCAAAGAATGCAGATTAAAGTTGGCTGTTGGCACATCCCTCTCACTGCCACCAATCATCACAGTGTGAATAATGGAAACTGCCAAGGTACCCTGGTGTAGAGCATCACCAACATGTCCTAATACAAGTCTCTCATGGACATCTCTAGCAACTGACAACATGAAACAACCCACTGAGCCCCATGTGTGTTTCTGTAACAAGACAAACATAAATCTTATAATACGATTTGGCCAAGACCATCTGGTGCCTGGTGGAAAACCCTCACCAACATGTCCTCATGCAAGCCTGTCATATACATCCCATAACATCAAACCACCCACTAAGCCCTGTGTGTATTTCGGTAAGAAAACAGATACAGATTTGAAATATAGCTTGCCCTAGGTCATCCGATGTCTGAGTTCATGGCCAGAAACAGATGATCAGATAGGAACATGAAGACATATGTATCCACCACGCACCAATCTTTTTGATGGACTGAAAGATGTTCTCCAAATCTCTATAATCCTATTATAGTGAGAGGTGGCAACACACAATTGGCAAACATACAGACTTGAATTAGAGATGCTTGATTCAGAGAAACTGCTTGATGCACATCCTCATTTGTCCTGTAACCTCAGAGACTTCACTAAACCACAAAATAAGCAGCTTGTTCCTCCATCAAAAGAAAATTTTGAAAACAGATCCCAACTCCATCACTCATGTCTGCACAATGGAGGTTTTACACAAAGCAATGAAGGACCACAGATCTGCACACAATCTAACCTAACCTAACTCATCACCAACCAAGAGGGGGGTTACTCATGCGAGACAGAAAGCTCAGGCAGTCATTCAAAACTTTTAAGAGAAGATAAGCTGAAACGACAACAGTCGCCAACATACATTGCAGCTTGTATCCTATACCCTGTACAAAATTAGCTTTCCGACTTGTGAGTATAAATGGCATGCAGTCTTATAGCTATTATGCTTGACACTAACTACTAATCTCTGGCCCCCATGAACTTGCAATTTCAATATGAGAATCCACATGCTCCTCCACACAGTGATGCACTAAACTGTTGTGGTGCACATGTACACCCGTTCCAATTTTTTTTGTTTTGCACCTCAAGATTGCAAATAGACGTTGTTGGGCCGGCCATATTTTTTTCTGGATTATAAGGTCAAAAACTACTTGGAAGTTCAAGAAATTCTCAATACCACGACGGATGCAAAAGGTCAAAACACACAATCCTCCGATCCTCGAGATATTCCAAGCCCTTAGACCAAAAAGAAAAAACAGAGGGAGAACACCAGGAATATGCAACCGGATGCAAAATTAGGCTTCTGAGGAAACCTACAAAGACCCCAGAAATCCAGAAAAACACAAAAAGACAATCGAATATAGGAAAAGCTTAAGCCGGCTGTGCCAAGGTTTTGTATGTGATGCACATCGGGGGGGGACATACCAGTGGGAACAGAAGACAAACGAGGCAGTGTCGACGTCCTTGGGAGCCATGGTCCTTGCTTTACCTATTCCGATGATAGCTTCCCCCGAAAGGACGGACGGACGGACGGACGATCTCCTGAAGAAGGCAGCAATATCTCTGGGAACAGTGCGGTCGCAGAAGACAAGCTTGGGGCAATTGAAGAGGCCTAGAGAGAGCCAGCAAAAAAACAATTGGCTTCCCGTGCGTTGTTGCTCTTCTGCTACTTGCGAGATGTGTCTGTTGCGGTGTGGGATTTTGCTCGCGTGCGTGCGTGCGTGCGTGCGTTGTTGTGACGAAGAAGAAGACACCAAAGGGAGAGTTGAAGAATGTGATCCACACTACGCGGCGTCTTCGTATTCCCCTTCCCACAACGTCTGTCTGACCGGGACTTGCCCGGGCTCATCTACCCTGCCAGGGACCTGGACTTCAAGACCTGGGAATTTTTTTCGGCTAGGCTATACTGCCAGGGAACCTGGACTTCAAGACCTGGAAATTTTGTGGGCTTCATATGTTTTATCAGGGCGGTTCTTACGATTCGTAATAACCTTGGAGAAATTTCCTAGTGTAGGTATAGACTGGCTGGTGACCAAACACTTAAGCGCTCGGGGCATGCTGGATCCAAAGGGAGGGCTCCATTGTTTCCAGTGTTCAAACAAAACTTGAACCCATCCTTTTGATGCATCCGAAACGTTAACAATCATCTAAAACAGATTAAAAATGAGAAAGTTATAGCCCCCAAAGTAAAGAGAGTCAAGAACTCCCAAAAAAAACCACCAAACAGTACCAAAGTCGATTTTCCAACATTCAAAAAATTCCTTTTATATTACTCTCTTGCCATTCAAGTTCATCGACAATTTGTAGAACTTCAGATGGCACTCTTATAGCACTTTAAATCATCTAAAATGAATAAAAAATAAGAAAGTTATGAGGTTTGAAAGTAGGAGGGGTCCAAAGAGAAGAAAAAAAAAAACACATTTTTGTAAGTTGGAAAGCTTATTTTTCTTCTTGTAATTTTTTCATTACTCCTTTTCATTTGCACTTCAAAGATGATTGGCAAAGCTTTGCACTTCAAAGATGAATTCAAAACTTTCACACTTCAAAGATGATTTCTAGAGAGCTTGAGATAGCGCTCCCATAACATTTTAAATTAATCATATGATGAAAATATAAATAAATGTTCGATCATAGGCAGGTGATCAGTGATGGGCCAGTCTACCCTAGTTTGGGGACACCTTAAAATCCACAATCCAGTGCTCATTTTCCCAAATGCCCCATGTCAGGTTTTTTTTTATTTTTTTTACCTGTGATACCCAGCAAATATTAAAGGAATTCTTTCTTTTTTTTAATCTGTCGATTTTAATGCCATGTAACACCCTTAGCTTCAGGCATTACTGGAATCGCACCCACCTCAGTGCTGCCTCCCACAAAGCCTTATTCCAATAATGCCTGCGGCCTTGGCCCATATACCCCAGCTGTCCTCAAACAAATCAAAGAACTATTTTTTGATACATAACCACATCTCTCAAAAAAAATGTGAAAGAAATAAAACCAGTTACAAAATGTTTGGTTCTTTACCGGTTCTCTGGCTTTTGATATATAATCATGTTTCTCAAACAAATTGAAAGAAAAAAACCAGTCATGATACTTTAAGGTTTAGCCCCCACCCCCCAAGAAAAACAAAGGGTATGCCACACTGTGGCCTTGCCATTTACATTAAGATGTATCTTAAGGCAAAAGAAGAATCATGAAAACTCAAAATATTTCACCATGCAAAAATATAATCTTCAAAAAATCCTCTAAAAGAAACCAAAACCCTTCAAGATATTGTAACTCTATAACTAATCTCAAGTTTCAACACAAGCCAAAATATTGTCTTTCAAAAATCCTCATATGAAACTAGACCTATTATAACCTAGGGGCCAAAAGCCCTTAAGCTACCGTACTTTATAATGAAATCTAAACACGATATCCTTGCCTTGGTAGCCAAGCCCCCCCACCCCCGCCAAAAAAAACTTCTTGATGAAAATCCACAAACAAAATGGTGGCTCTCTAATAATGCAGACAAGACCAATAGTGACCTGCATCCTCCATTGAAAAGGCATCCTTGAAACCTTCTGGAATTCAAGTGCACATCTTCAGTGGTCACATGTACTTAGTATGGTTTAGGCCATCGATTTTTATTGGATTTTTTTGTCCCTTATTATGTGCTGAAACATATAATCACAAATCATTACACATGCATAATTTCATACTACGGCATTATACAAAACAATTTCAAAGTTTCAATGAAATTTATTAAGAGACTTTTCCCTAGGACGTGTTTCCACCAGGCCGGGGTCAATATTGAGGTTTTCACATGAACTAAAGCTTTCCCATTTGTATGAAACACCTTTCAAGGCTTTTTCCACATGGAGCCAAATTATTAAGGCTTAAACACATGGAACATTTCTTAGGGTTTAATGCAATAGTTCTACAGTTTACATAGAAATTGCTTCTTTGTAGAGGGCCCGCAAAGGAAAAAGAAAATTAAATCATCACGACCTTGAAATTCTTTCATGTAGACCCCCAAAAAAAATTCATTGCAACCTTTGAAATTGTTTTCATGTTGACACACAAATATCTCATTGAAACCTTGAAATTAATTTGTTTCATCCAGACCCCAAAATATTCCATTGCAACCTTAAAAATTGTTTCATGTGGTAGTAGCAGCACTATTACTAGTACTAACAAGACCCCAAAGAGTATTTCATTGGAAACCTTTGAAATTGTTTCATGTAGTAAGATCCCAAAAATAATTCATTGGGAAACCTTAAATTTTTGTTTCATGTAGACCCAAAAATATTTCATTGGGAAACCTTTTTAAAAAAATTCATGCAGACCAAAATATTTCATTTTGACCCTGTGAAAATGTTTCGTGAATTAACCCTAGAATGTTTCACGCAGAGGGGGTACCCTAAAAGTGGACCACCCCACCACACACTCCCTTGGTACCGGAAAGCCCGCCATACAAACTGGATCCTTTCTTTCTGATCCAGTTTTGAAAACTGTGGAGCAAATGGTGCGAGTACGCACCTTGCAGCGAGCTGCGCTACCATCCGAGCTTCTCCATCACGTGTCGCCAGCCTCTTCCCATTCCCGTCGTGTTGCGACAAATGTAAGAAGACCCTAAACACAAACACTAGGAATTGGGTGGTGGATTTGTTGCAGTTTCTGTGCACAGAAGGGGATCCTGTTCCCCAGGAGCACCCTCACCAATTGTACCACCTACCTCTCTTTCTGGTCAAGCTGCGTTCATTTCTCCGGTGGTAATGTGCCATTAGGGTAACTGGCATGAAGACATCGTTCAAAAGACATGATGGGCCTCTCGACATTTCCCCTCTTGTGCATGAGTTATTTATTCATTGCTGTTAGGGTAGTTGTCACTGGGTAAGGTAAACATCTTGTGAAGGTCGAGTGGGTTTTTTGGGTCATTTGGGGGGTGCAGGTTGCAGAGAATGGGGAGGATTGCACTATATATATTGCATCTGGAGTACATGTATATGGCATCAAGGTATAAAATCATTCTTATTGTCTTATGTGGTAGTTTTTGATGCCATGACTGAGTTCATCATCTCCATCTCTTGAAAGCAGATAAGACACATACTGTATAGTTCAAAAAATTTGGTAGTCCACTTGGTGATGGGTATCCTGATTAATGACTGTTTTAGAGATATGTTGGATTCTGTTTTCAGTTCTTAAGGAATTTACTTGCATACAGATTGAGCTCAGAGAGACCACTGTTGAGGCAGGCAAGGAGGACATGCTGATTCCTGTTGATGGCCAAGTATGGCACCTCCTTTCTCTCAACTTGTGTGCTATAGATCAGCGCCAGGAATGCAGACATGTTAAATTGCAGAACTGTTATCATTTGAAATCTTGGAATTGGCACTCATAGCAGATAGTAAGCTAGACTTTTGAAAAGTCTTTGAACATTGAAGACCATTGCTGTGCCAATCTTTTTATGGCAGCTGTCTTTTAACAAATATGTGCTCTTTGGCAATTTGACAAGAATATCACTTCCTTGGGGATGTTGTAATTTTGGGGTCTTGATGTCAGGGCCTAATTCTCAAGAGAGTTAGAGCTCATGTTTGCACTGCAGAATTTGGCAGTGAACTTGCATGGTTGACGCTAACCCTATTTCACATTAACATGAGTTTTCGAACTTTGATTCTAGGTAGCAGATGCATGGCAGTTGCAGCAGTGTCCTCATCGGGCTGAGATACAGAGCATTGCTCTGTCTGCATCTCAGAGTGAGCACCATTTGTAACATTTTCAGTATGGAATTTGTCATTGCAGGCCCTGCTTCAAGACATTGAACATTTTGCATGAAATATGAAACATGATTGTTGTTGGGAGTCTTATATAGTCTGAACTTCACAGACGATGAATCATTGCTCAAATGTTTTTATCAAATGACATTTGGGTTGCATATTGCTAAGTCATATGGATACAGAATTGTGAGCATATTCAGAATATTCAAACCACATCTTCAGAGCTCTTGTTTTTTGGTAGTATCATTCATTGACCTTGGTGAGTGTAGATGATGGAGGGGTCTTACTAGGCTCAGTTGACTCAAATGGCCACCTGGTTGTCACCTGCCTTGACTCCACCACCAGCAGAGGTACGATCTCTTGTGTGTCTGAAAACCTGTCTATTTAGTGGGAGTGGCTTGATTGTAAGTAAAGATGAAGATTTTTAGACAATGTTTTAGATTCTAAATTAAGTTGAGGGAGACAAGTAGCCGTGGACCTCAATGTAGGAATTCAACCTTTGTTGTTTCACAACACTGCAGGAGCCTCATACACAGCAGGTCCTCAGGATGCAGGGATGGGTGAAGGCTGGTGGGCTGGCATTGTGTTCAGCCAGAGCCATCTGGGTTTGGTATGTATTTGGCAAAGTTCTGGAGTATGTTCCTCAAGATTGATAATCATTGCTTAATTCATGTGCTGAATCCATGATGGCTTGAAGTATGGGTAAGATCTGTCAGGAATGCTGCTTGAATGATTTACTGGTTCATGAATGTTACACAGAGTGTTGCTATAGGGCACGCCAACAAAAGTAACTAGTGGCTACGATGCGTTATGATGCAGGCAGCAGTGGCAAGGGGCATGGCAAAAACTATTGATTTTTATGACAAAGACATCCATGTACGCACCTTGCGCACGTAAGTTTGGTAAGCTTTGGTCTTTTCTTTTTATGTAGGTGACTTCTAATCACTGAATCTGAAGTTGCAGTTTACTTCTACACATTTGCTCATTTCTTTTTGTAAGTTTTTTATAGAATACCCTGCAACAAGTTTTTTGTAGATGAGCTTGGTGACAAACCTGCATGGTGGCAAATTTTAGTTAATCTACATTGAGGCAAATACATTTTTGAGGACACTAGCAATTGTATATAATTTTAACGGTCTGATGTTCTTGGTGAAGGATAACAGACTTCAGCATCCAACATCCTTAACATTTTTGTATGGGTCAGGCTCCAGTGACAATCCTCCACTGTTGGCAGTCACAGAAGGTCCTCAGGTAATTCAAGGACTTTGTTGAAGTTTGTGTGCTAATGACTACATACATGAACTCAATCCCCTTCAACTGTCAACTGCTTTATCACAAGCTACTCATCCAAACTGGGTGCAGAGTCCATGCAGCATGGTCACTGTAAGCAAAGTCTATTGAGTACAATGTTTGCAGCTAGCTCAGTACTGCCTCTGGAGTGCCCCTCACATTGCTTAGAGGAGGCACTTGATTTTGCAGGTCAGTATTTGGGACATTAGGCAGGGGGAGCGAGGTGGTTGTGTGCACCGACTGTTTGGCACTTCTTCTGGGGAGCCATTGTATGCCATTTCTAGTTCCTCTGATGGACTTGTTGCTACAGGGGGTGCCGAGCGCTCCATTGTGGTCTATGATGCCTACAAGTGAGATTATCCTTGTTTAATCCGGGTAGATTACTTTGGCATCAGTGAATAACCATAAAATCATCCTGAAGTATGATGTGCTTTTGACCTATAGCAACCTTGTTTTATTGGAGGTATTGCAATGTTTGAACAACAACCCCAAGAAGGATCTTATGCTCAGTATCTTGGCAATCAGGTTTCTGGTATGCCAGTTGCTGTCATATGTATGCAACACACCGATTGATCACTTCATCTTGCTGCATTTGTAAATACAGGTGGACTGCAAGGTCAAGATGGACCAATTGCCTGAAGTTCGAGGTATGAGCTACTTATCTGATGACAAAGGTCCATAGTGATCACTTTATGGGATGTTTATTTCTGTACAAATCATACCACTTCACTCTCACTACTGTTAGAGGGAGAATGTAGTATTCTACTATTCACCCATATACTTGCTGACTGGTTCAAACAGATAAATGGGCTCTTTTTCTCAAGTGCTGATCCAGGCCTAATTTATGTCCATGGAATTGACTATGAGGTATGGTTCAATGCATTCACTTCTCTTCATGTTTAGGAGATATTAGTACCAGTCATGCATGGTCATCATTGAAGCTGTGAGGATGTTGCTGTCCAGGTCTTTGCAATTGAAGTGAATTGAAGTTGCATTGATAGTGTTTTTTGTGTTCCTTTAGGTCGGATACTTGACTCTGATGTCCTTTTTGGTTAAGTGGAGCTGGAAATCCCCTGTGTTACTACTGTTTGTGATGCATTGTGAGTGCATACTCTTTTCTGGAGCAAAGAAATTTTGTTTTGTGAATGTGCTGTTGAGGCAGGTGCTTTGTGGACCATGGAATAGAGAAAGCAGCCAAGGAAGCCTTGAAAGCACCTTCACATTCCGAGGTGACTCACGCTGGCTTGGAGTTGATAAAGTATGTGTGATCTCCCTTTCTGGAGCTGTTTCTGGAAACTGATGGGTTCTTCTGCTTTGCTTTAGTGTTGATTTTTGTGCATTCCCAGTTTTGACACAGGGATCTCTCAATTGTTTAAGCAACATCGCCTGTAAGTACTACTTATTCTCATCCTCATGGGTCTACCCTGTATTGTGGTTTGCCAGTGCTTGAACATGGATGTACTAGCTGGCTGGTGCGAATCTGGCACCATTTTTGCAGGTCATATAGTGGAAGGAATATAGCTTGGTCATGGGCTTGTGAACTTGCTCAGAGTTTGCCGAAGACCTTATATGATGGACCAAGAGGATGGTTGGGTAATGAGGAATTGGGGGAAGTGTTGTGTGACATATATCATGCAATGCCTCTAATTGAAAGCAAGGTACACTGACCCTTGTTTTGGTAATGTGCCTGGCATATGAAGAGATTTTCAAGAGGATTTACAGCTTCCACATGGCAAATGGTCTTCCAAAGTAAAAGAGCATGCAATTTTTCAGTGAACATTTGAAAGGATTATATGTGTCATTTATGCAGTTGAAGAGTTTGAAGGTAGATGAGTACTCACAGCCAAGATGTTGTGGATTATTTTCCTGGACATCTACAGACATGCTTTTGTACAATATCTTACACATGCATACTGTCCATCTTGTTCAACTATGCAGTATAAATGGTCTTTGGTACTGCCACCTTCCTCCATTTTGCATTGATCTTTTTGGTCATGAACCATGCATATGCTGAGTGCAAACATCAGGAGACCAGACACTCCACAGAACTTTTCAAAGTATCTAATGTTTATTGTACTTTCTTGCATGATCTGCAATTGTTACTGTTGCATGTACCTTACATTATTCTTTTTGACCTATTTCTGATGCTTGTTTTCTAGTAGAACATATTTTCCTGAGATTAGGTTCAAAGAAATGGCACGGTAGCTTAGCTCTCAGAAGCATTTGCCAATCTGTCATACCTGTTGTCTACCAGCAGAAGCAACTGTTCTTGGTGCAAGGAAGTTACTAGCTGTGTCCAAACTATTGTTTTGTCTCTCCAAGTCATGTTTCACCTCTATTCCCATGGAGATAAGACTCCGAATTGTTGATGAGGAGGTCAGTTGTGTAAGCATCGAACTATGAAGAAGCATGAAATGAAGATTCAAGGTAGGCTTTTAGGTTGCAATAGCTTTGAATTGGCAGCTGGCTATGATATAGAGATGAGGAGTGGAACTAATTCTCACCCGCAACAATACTCTACAACTATTCCATACAAAAGCATGAGTGTGAAGTAGAATGGGTGATTTACAATTTTGTCTAGGGTTTAGCTATGGTTTAAGACTAAGTGATCTTCCTATCCCCATTTCCTTTGAGCTGCAGGTTGCAATATCTTGATGTAAATAGGGGTAGTGATATATATCATAGTGAACTATTCGAAGTGCCTTTCAAGAGAGGGTTTAGTTTGTAGGAAATCTTACTTTGGTTGTTGCCTATGTTCATGTGAATTTAATCACCTTGATGTTGAGGAAGGAATGTAGTTCTTGCAAGTCTTTCATCTCAATGTTTTGCTTCAAAAGTTTTTTCAAATTAGAGAAGTTTGAATCACTATTTCTTGTGACAATGAAGCTATCAACATAAATGGCTATGTTTACACTTTGTTACCTATCTTTTTCACATAGAGTGAAATCCACTAATGACAACATATTGAACTATCTTGTTTAACCAAACTCAATGTGCAAGTTTAAAGCCATACAAGATTTCCCTCAACTTGCAAGCCAAATTAAGTTGTGTTTGATTCATGTAACTTGAAGATTTTTTTGGTAC
>Ga0209208_10004508_pt1 | contig 19716 bp, 10 predicted proteins | sample S1TSphfallax_3_FD_187694 | JGI IMG/M metagenome (GOLD analysis project Ga0209208, IMG submission 187694) | Host-associated microbial communities from peat moss isolated from Minnesota, USA - S1T2_Fd - Sphagnum fallax MG (SPAdes) (version 2) | ecosystem: Host-associated > Plants > Peat moss >...
TCCAAATGGCCAATGCGAGGCCATTTTCGATATCTACGCTTCAAGACCTTTCCAATGACACCAAGAACACCCCAATGCGAGGTGTTTTGGGCCTTGCTGTCGAGCTCTAAACATTCGGGAGTCCCGGAGGACTCCAAATCCTCACTTTTTCCAAGTGTTGGGCTTCACCCCCACACTTGGCCAAAGTAGGGTTGCGACAAGAGTCCTGATGGACTCTCAAATTTTCAGAGAACGATTGTAAGGGTCAAAACTCAATGGATTAAAGAGTTCTTTATGTCATTGGAAAACTCTTAGAACATAAATGTCTAAAAAGGGCTTGCATGACCCATTTAGATACTTAAAACACAAGTTATGGCCAAAAGAAGGGCCAATAGTCAAATTCGCAATTTGACTCCCAACCATTAAAAGTTGGGTATCATGTCGATTTCCTCGCATGTAAGTGGTGTGTGACATACCATTGAAAAGCTTTCAATAAGGGCTATAACTTTGCTTTAGACCTCATCTTAATCGAAGGTCTGCACATAGAATTATGGGCCCCCAAAGTTGCGAGAGTCCAAGTTGTGGGAATTTTGGGACAAAATGACATTTGGGTGCTGGTCCTGTGGTTAGGCACAAATTATACTATAAGGGGGAAGGTGATGGTTTCCCCCAAGTTTGGGGCGTGCTGAGTTTTGTGAGTCCGAATTTGCTCGTGACTCGTCCCAGTAGTAAAAATGTTTCAACTAAGCATTAACCAACTTATTGGTTAATGCATGTCCGTGTGAGTGAGTGATTGATTGTCATTCTTTTTAGTCCTATTTCGGAGCTCCAACATGCCCTTCTACCCCAAAGTGCTACAAATTTAAGAGCGTGCCCCAACTCCTTACTTTTCCGATGATTTCACTTTAGACTCACATTTGAGTCTATCAATGAGCTTGGGAGTGCGTCAGTTACAAATTGAATTTATAAATTCAATATCTTTTGTATTTTTAATTGGATTATGAAATTTGTTCAAAGTTTGTATAAAAACCATATCAAACTATCTTATAACTTTATTTAATTCATAACATTGGACATATGTCTGTAAAACATTTGGTGCTAATGCATTAACATTATCTTTGATATTTTGAAAGATCCAACTATCTTTCAAAGGGGGTACTTGATAGAAATCACCTATCATGATAGTATCAACACCATTAAAAAATTGTTTTGAATGTGTTTTATGGATCTTAACCTATTATTTATAACATTAAACATTGTGGTACTAACAAGTGATATTTCATCTATCACAACAAGTTATAATTATTCATATCTACATGTAAACCTATTCAATGAATTTGATGATAAGTTTGGTAAACTAAATAAGGATTGTTGAACATGTATGTTTAATGTTGAATGTAATATTAAATCATCAATATTGAAAGTAGCTTTATTTGTTGATGCATTATTATAAAATACGTCCTGATTCACTTTGGGTTTCACTAAATTTTAAGTGAATTTGAACACTTTTACCTAATGAAATTGTTTAACCCCCTAGTGAATGGGGACTAGTTATTACGGACAATGATTTGTTTCATTAGTACCTAATGAACAAGGTTATTTTCTAATGAAATACAAATTTACCAAACCATTCACTTGTTATTTAATTAACTAACCAATATGGCAATCAATTAAATTTTAATTATTTAATATATAATATTATTGATAATATTTCATGATTTTTAAAGTCTATTATTTATTGACACATGTCACTACCTATGCTAAATTAAAAACCTAACCTAGGTAATTTTAACTTAGTTCACCTTAAACTATTTTCAGCTATTGTAAGGTTTTTTAGCTATTTTATGTTATTTTTGGCTGTTGTAAATTATTTCAGTTTAGACTATTTATAACTATTATAAGTTACTTTTAGCTATTGAAGGTTATTTCACCTTATGGTATTATTGGCAATTCTAGGTTATTATAGGCTATTTCACCTTAAGTTATTTTTGTCTATAATAAAAATTTTTTGGCAATCTTAAGCAATTATAATATATGGCTATTGGTTATTTTTCTATTAGTGTTATTGGTGGTTATTATTAGCTATTGGTACCTATCTATTTGTGGCTATTAATTAATATTTATTGGTGGTTATTTTATTAATGGCCATTAGTAGTTATTCCATTGCACTACTAGAAATCTTGTCATTTGCAACCAGTCGCTATGCAACTGGCATGCAACTAAATCTATACAACATGGACACGTGTCATAAAAATAATGGCCTAAACTTATACATACTTAAATTATTATACTTAATATAACTACATAGGTTATATACAATAATGTTATGTACCTCTAGTACTAAGTTAACCCCATGCTAATTTAGGCTAGCCTAAACTAACCATGGTTAATTAAGTTAGGCTAAACTAATAATGGCTAATTTAAATTAAGCTAAATTAAATTAAGTTAAATTAACCATGGCTAAATTAAACAAAATTAAACTAATAATGGTTTAAATGAATTAAATTAAATTAAATTAGGCTAAACTAACCATAGTTAAATTAAGTTAGGCTAAAATAATTATGGCTAAATTAAATTAAAATAAAATAAACCATGGTTAAATTTATTAGGCTTAAATGATTATGGCTAAATTAAATTAAGTTAAATTAAATATGGTTAAATTAAATTAGGCCAAATTAATTATGGCTAAATCTAGTTGGGTTAAATTAAATTAGATTATATTAATTATGGCTAAATTAAATTAAACTAAATTAAATTAGGCTAGGTTGATTCATGAGGTTTGCAATGGAATGTTTTAACCCATATCCTTTGGCTTCAAATTCTATTTGGCTCAGCATATAACTATGAGCAATAGCTATGTATTAACCAAATATTAAGTGCCATTAAGGATGAGTGAATGAAAAAAACTTGACCCTTGTGAAATGGTTAAACCTAAAAGTAAAATTGGATTATTTTAAACCTACCTATATAACCTAAGCCTAGCTACTTTTTAACCTACTTGCATACCTAAGTAAACCTATTTAGTAGGGTTTAATTATTACCTACCTACCTATGCACCACATGTTAATATCTTATTAGCCATATATTAGACGATTTAGATTTCATTGATTAATATTTAAATTTTTTTAAATAGGTGGGTTTTGATTGCCATGTGTCACCATATAATTGGTGTTACATGAACACTTGTCAAATGGTCAATGAACGTTCCATGGTGTGGCACGTGTCATCATCATAGTGGTAGAAATTTGAATGATTGAAATTAATCCAATGAATTTTTAATTTTGAGAACACAAAAAATTTAAATAGTGACACGTGTCCATAAGTTAGTTGTTTAATTTTTAAACATGTGTCATATTTTGATTAGTTGCATTGTAGTTGCAAGGAGAATTGCACATAAGGTGTAACTACATTTGGATTTGTATGTATGTATGAACATGTATATTAAGACCATATACACATCTTGCATACGTAATGTCGCATGCAACTGGATGTCATGTGCAACATGTCTTATGCAACTACACAAATTTGCAGTTGCATGTGTTGCATGCAACTGAATTTTAATTGCAAAAGACAATTACAAAACCCAAAATTTCTAGTAGTGTTGGTGGCTATTTGTGGTTATTTTATTAATGGCTAGTGGTGGTTATTCTATTAATGGCTATTGGTGGTTATTCTATTAATGGCTATTGGTGGTTATTCTATTAATGGCTATTGGTGGTTATTCTATTAATGGCTATTGGTGGTTATTCTATTAATGGCTATTGGTGGTTATTCTATTAATGGCTATTGGTGGTTATTCTATTAATGGCTATTCGTGGTTATTCTATTAATGGCTATTGATGATTATTCCATTGTAAGCCATAGGTGATTTTTTTATTGATGGTTATTGATGGTTTTTATATTAATGGTTATTAATGGTTGTTGTATTATAAGTTATTGTTGGTTGTTATATGTTATATTACAACTATTGGTGATTATTGCATTATAAATTATTGTTTGATATTCTATTTTATTATATCATAGGTTATCGGTAGTTATTATATTGTAGGGTATTTAAAATTATTTTTCATAGGTTATTATTTTTTATTCTAAGTTATTTTTACCTTAGGTCATTATATTTTGTTTTAGATTATTTTAAGTTATTATACTTATCCTAAGTATAATAACTTAAAGTATAACTTGAAATAAAATATTATAATTTAAAATAAAATTATCGAAGGTATAACCTAAAGTTAGTTAAATAATTTGATTTATAATAACTTAAAAGTTTATAATAAATTACTTAAGATACCTTAAGGTAAAATAACATATAATAATTTAAGGTACAATAATGTATAATAACCTAGAATAACTAAAGTAGCTTAAAATAATATAAGGTATATCATAAAGTAGCATATATAGAATATTTATAAAAACATAAAATTAAACCTATTTACTATAGTAAATTGTAATAGTAAATTGTAATAGTGAATTGTGTTAGTTAATAATGAAACATAATGTCTACATAGTGATATTATAGTGAAATAACTTTCACCAGGGTGAAATCAGTAAAATGCAATGAAAATATTTCACTTTTAAGTTCCCATAGCAATTTAAGTTAATAAACCCCACTTTGGTAATAGTAATGCCATAAATAAAATGTTGGTTTTTGTTAAATTAAAAGATATGACTCTATTGTATATATCGTAATAATCCTTGAATTACGAGTTTCAATGTAAAAGTCTTTCTAATTCCAACATCCCTTGTCAAAAATAAACATATTAGTGTATCAAGGTACAATTACTTTTTATGCATAACAGCATCAAATATTAATCTTTCTTCTTCATTTAGTTATTTAAGTAAACTAAAGTATTCAAACTCTTCCATCATCATGGAATATGAAGATTATGTAAAATTTCCATCTTCTAAAAATTATGATTTTTGGTTTGATCCATTACATGATTGAATAACAAAATTATATTGTAAATCATAATGTTCAATATTGATTGTGTTTGTTATAAGAATTGTAAGACATGGATCATTTATTACATATATATCATTAGGTCAATTGTTAGTTGAACATAATGGTTTTTTATTCTGAATGTATTTAATCATCAATTTCTTCTATATTTGGATATGGCATTTTGTAGTTGAAAATAGATTCAATCTTAAAAATGTCATCATGTTGTTGACAACATGCATCATGCTAAGTTACATTAGTTCCAACTTGGGAGTTTTCTGACTTTTGAAATGGTGAATATTATAAAATTACTTTTCTTAACCAATTTTCAATATCTTTATATTTATTATAATTTACAAACCTAAATTTTTTGGGTTTGTGATGTTTTGAATTTTTTTTAATGTTATAAAAAGAATTAACCTCTGCTAATGACAACAATTCACATTGATTAAAATAGTTAATATATTTGTTTATGATTGATGAACACATTATATTAGTTGAATTTAGTTCTAATTCATTTAATGTAACTTGTGATTTTAACATAAAAACACATTTTTCAAAAGGAGAAAAAAAGTTGTAACCTATATCGAAAGCTTTCAAATGTGATAGGCCAACTACATGTAAATAATTAGGGCAATTCCCAACTTTTAATGGTTGAAAGTCAAATTGGCAGTTTGACTCCCGGCCCTTCATTTGGCCATAAGTTATGTTTTAAGTATGCAAATGGTTCATATGAGCCCATTTTAGACATTTAAGTTCGAAGAACTTTTCAATGGTATAACAAACTTTTCAATCCAATGAATTTTGACCCCTGCAATCACTTTCTAAAGATTCGGAAATCCATCAAGACTCCAACTCCCAAAGTGAAAGCTCACTTGGGAGTGTGAAGGTTCATTTCCTCATTCTCCTACACTGCTAAGAGCATGAAATGCGATTCCCAAGCTTCACTCTTGGCCCGCACCTTTGCAAGCCCTTGCCTTGGTCACGAGCCCAAGGTTAAGGCTAAGACAATTTTCCTTTTTGTATTCATACCCAAGCAAAACCTATGACTTTTTGGATCGAAAATTTAACAATTTAAACAAAAGGTTAGAAATATTTGTTGAAAAAAATGCAAATTTATGAAGTAATTCCCATTGAACTATTTGTAAAAACCTTTAGAAAATTATTGAGGTTGCCCAGAGAACAATGCTGGAAAATTTCATTATTTCGAATGTTTATCTTTAAATAAACCTAAAAGGTGAAAGTTTTGATTTGTTCTATTTTATTTGATTGAACATCATATTTAACAAAAAGTTGTGTGAAAATTGGTTTTTTGATTTCTTTTGAAGTGCATTTAACATATGAAAATTGAACTTTGTCATTTATGAAAATTTCTTGTGATTTTTTGATATATATACATTTCATGTGATTCATAATTTGTGATCTTGTTTTTTTAAATACTTGGAAACATGTTGATAAATTTAGATGTTTTTGCGTAATAAGTTAGATTTGGACAAACCTCCAATAATTTAGAATTATTGTTGTTATAAAGTGCCTAATCAAAAATAATAAGAATAAAAAAAATTATATATATTATGTTACATTAGGCTCAATAATCAAATGAAAGTGTTTCATTTGAAGTTCCAATTTTTTTGTAACTTTGGAATCATGAACTTGAAAAATAAACAAAGACCTAGATTGAAACGAAGACCAATGACATATTGAATTGATTCAAAATGTTGAGAACTATATGTAAGGGGATAGATTGAAAATCCATGCCACATTGAGACATAATGTGCTTTGATATTTTATTCCAAATGTAAATTGGCCTTTATGGATATTCAACTATCCAAAATATTGCAATGAAATTTCCTCACAAACCTACCATATTAACATTTAATGTCATTTTTGTCACATATTGATGTTCATTTGTGACCATGCCTTGATGTAAATCAAACTACTTGGATTTAATTCTTGAATATAACATTGCTGAATTTTTTTATATTCAATAATAAACATTGATTTAAATGTGCCATGCTATTTTGCCCTAATTCAAAAAATGATAAATGATTATCCAATAAATAAGATATAGAATCAAAAGACAATTATCTATTTCATATTTATATGTTGAAACTAAATGAAGGCCATATCAATGCAATACTTGTTAAAATGGTGAATCAACAAGATTTCATGAAGGTGTTTCCATTATTATTAACTTCAATTTGATGAAAATTTGTATAAATAAAAGCATGGTTCCCACGTAAACACATTCAAAAAAGATAAAATCAATGACTCATTTAAGACTATTTACTTTTAATTTGTTTTGGAAAATTCCTTGCATTGAAAAAAATTTATTTAGATGGAAAAAATTTCTTAAATTGAAAACTTGCTAGCATTGAAAAATAATTAAATTAGAAAAAAATTGTATGAAAAATTTGCATGTATTGAAAAATTATTTTCATTCAAAAAATGTTTACATTGAAAACTTATTTGCATTGAAAAACTATTTATATTGGAAAATCATTTGCATTGAAAATCTACTTTCATTAAAATATATATTTTCATGAAAGAAGTTATTTGCATTAAAAAAAATTTCCATTGAAAAATTGTTTTGATGAAAAAGAAAAATTGCATTGAAAAATTATTTTCATGGCAAAAACTACTTTCATTGAAAAAAATCCTTGCATTGAAAAATTGCTTTCATTGAAAAAACTCTTTCCATTGAAAAAAATGTTTTCATTGAAAAATTGCTTCACATACAAATTGTTGCATTTAAAATTGTTTTTGGCACTTGATGAAAATTAATGTATGAAAACTTTCATTTTCTTCTAGAAAAAACTATGAAAATGATTATTTAATATGGGCTATTTAAATCAAAATTTTGATAGAAAGAGTTTTTACATGTATAGATTATTCATATATTAAAAGTAATTATAAAAAGGTCACATAAAATCTATCAACAACCTTAATGTCTAAGAGGGTTTTTGTTTAGAAATTGATTTTGATTCGACAAAATCAAACTTGTGTTTCACAATCCGTTAGACATTATCATTAGGAATAATGGTCGAAAGAATAATGAAAGCTTCGCCTTTCAAATTGGTTTTCACTTGTGGGATAAATAACAAGGGCATATGTGGTTGATAAGTGAAATTTATCATAAATGCGAATTTAAATGAGGAGTTGAACTTCTTTTGGATGAAGCAAATCCAAGAATTTAGATTCTATCATATGCATTATTGTTTCAAATCATTTGCCCTTAATAGTGAATAACACATGTTCATCATTAGTTGCAACGGAACCACGAAGAAAGCCTAATTTTTGAACCGTTCATTTTAAATGATAAGCATTACAACAAACACCACCTGCTAGAAAAATGGTGACATTTGCTACATGACAATTCCCACATACTTTTGGGAATGGACAGATAACAATGTTAATTATGGACAATATTCTCATCACTTGGGAAGAAAAGACAATATGCTCAAACAAAAAGGTAAATGAAAATGAACATAAACATAGGGAAATGTGAAAAAAAGGTAAAGCAATTTTTTAAAAAATAAGACCATGCACACACATACACATAATATGTAAACAAAAAGAATGAAATGCATAATAAAAGATGTTATGAAAACATAATAATTTAAATCATTAATACTAAAGAAAAGACAAAGAGTAAGATAAAAAATCAATAACAACAAAGAAATATCAAGGAGAAAAGGTCATTCAAGTGCGCCCCAAAAACATTATAACCCTTTTTTCAAACCATATATCTCTTTTGTTTGTTATTCATTTTGAATGGTTTAAAAAGCTATGCTTGTGAAATTTAAAGCTTTACAAAAGGTTTTTGAAGTGAAAAAACATTAAACCAACATATATATTTTAAAACAAAAACTGGTTTTTTTTTTAAGCTTTAAAATAAAAATTGAGTTTTTTATGCTTAAATGTTACATTTTCACCTCCTTCACCTCCATAAGCCATATCTTGCTCATTTTCAAAATAACTTTAGTGATTTTTGTGACATTAGATGCATCATGAAAGGGGTTAAAAAAATTTCAATGGTCAAAAGCTATTGACCAATGTAGAGAAAATTATAAAACTTCATTTACAAAGGCTTTTCACATCCTTGTCTACTTACCATACTAAAATTATCATATGTTCTTTTCTAAACAAACACATTCCAAACTTTTTATCCCATATTCTTTATTGAAAAAGAAATTCCACTAAATTATATAAAAACAATTTTTTCATTTTTAATAACAACATTCTACTTTATGTCTACTATGCAATAGAACATGGATTTTTGTTCTTTAAAGAACTTTAATAAATAAAAGTCATGTCAATGTAATTTTATTTTCTATAGGTCATTTTGAATAGAGAAAATTATGTGGCTACTCTATTATCCTCTCCTTAAGGAGGAAAGAATCAAATGGTTTATTTTATTTTATTTTTTACATTAGAGTGTGGTCTTCTCTTCTAAAAAAGAAAAATTTCTTAGCAAGAGGATAATTGCGTTGGGCACCCAAATTTCCTTACTAAAATAGAAAAAAAAAGTGTTTGGACCTAGATTGCAATGACTGATTTGGTGGCCATTAGGTTGTTTTTTTTTCAAATTGGAGATTTAGTGGCCATTAGGTCGTTTTTAATCCAACATCAAACAATCTGATGGCCACCATGTTTCCAAGTGAAACAAAAAAGTGATTTGGTGGCCATCAAGTCTCCAATTGAAAAAATAATATTTAATAAAAACATGATTTGGTGGCCACCAAATCACTTGACCTAGACTGTGAAAAAAGATTTGATGGCCATTAGATCATTTGAGATTAGATTGTGAAAGATGATATGGTGGCCACTAAATTGTGGTTTTTTTTTTTTTGCTTAGAGTTCCTTTGCAATCCAACATTGAATGATCTAATGGCAAACAAGTCTCCAAGAGGGAAAAAAAAAATCTTGATTTAATGGCCACAAGATTGTCCGTCCTAGTTTAATGTGGAATGATTTAATGACCATTAGGTCTCCAAGCGAGGAAAAGAAAAATGACCTAGTTGTTTTTCACAATCTAGGTTTGAACATTTTTTTGTTTTGGTTTTTTTTTCTGCATAAATAGTAAGGAAATTTGGGTGCCCAACCCAATTTTCTTCTTTTGAAAAAAAGGCCCAAATCTAATGTAAGGAAAAAAAATAAAAATTTCATAATTGTTCATGAGATGAACATTAGGTTTTGTTTGATTTTTATTGTGTAAATTTGAAAAAAACAAATGATGCAAAGGAAAGTATAGGAAATTTCTTCTTTGAATGTAGATTGAACATTTGATAATTTGTTATGTAATTGCAAAAGATGAGCTTGGGTAGCTTCATCCATGACCTTTGTTAAAAGTATGTAATGTTGTGCTCTCAAATATCGATCTCCTTTTGTTGTTGTTGTCACATTTTTTATTAAATCCATTCGACAATGGCTTCCATTATACACTTCAAGCAATTGTTCATATTCTATTTTGAAATTGTTACCAAGAGTAAGAATGTTTTGGTGAAATTCACCTTCTCCATCTACAATCAACAATTACTTTTCACCTTTGCTATCCTTTACTCCCCCTACACCAATGATAATGACAACAATGGTAGTAGACTTGCAACTTTGAATAAAACTTCTGAATTTTCTAATGGAATCCATGTGAAAAAACATTAGAATTAACTCAAGTTAAAATGCACGAATTAACGACATAATGATTATTGACTCAATTGTGATGACAACATGCATGTCACCCTTTTCAAAACCTTTAAAAAACTTTGACCAAATGCAAAAAATTTCTACCCTCACAAACATGTCTTTTTACAAATGTTGCTCATGAATTTCTATATAAGGTGATTTCACCCTCAAAGTGATTGTGGTCAAAATTGCCTTATCCAACAAATCACAATGCAAATATGCATAGCTTGGATCTTCCATGCTCTTATTTGCAATTCAATCAAAGGTGCCATACCCATTCAACACCTTGCTTCATGTGCAACATCTTTAATTTTGAAATCCAAATCATCCACTATAACAAGTAATCTAGTTTTTTTCATTAGAGCAATAGCCATTGTGGGAAAAAAAGGAAAAAAAAACTTACCAAAATGAATTTGACAACAAAAAATTGAAGTAGCACTTGGCAAACAAAAAGTTGCAAAAACACACAACAGAACATACACTTACAAAAACACAGACTTGTAAAAGAAGCAACAAAACAGTCAGCAAATGGTGAAAGCTTAAACTAAACACATTGTTCTTGTTGTGAAAAAAGAAGGACAACAAGCATATAATGTTATATTTATATAGGACAAAAGACCTAACTTAAACCCTAAACCTAATTCTAAACCTAATCTTAAACCTTTGTCTACTTTATATTGATTTTAATATAGTCAATTTCAACTTAAAAATAAAGGATCATATCCATGGTTTGGTGGCTAAATTATGGTCTAATAATGAACAAGACATCAATATCATTGACATCTTATTTAGTTGTTGACTTTCAGTAACTTTGACTGTGGTAAATATCTACCATTAACCATGGATATTGATGAACCATGGTTCAATTGTTAGATTGTGATCTAATAATGAACAAGACATCAATACCCTTGGCATATTATGAATTTGAATTATGCACCTCATTCTCACATTCAAACTTTAAATATCTCAACCTAGATTTGAAAGATATTAATGCATAAACCTTAAATTTTTCTCCACTATTTAACCATTATTTTCATTTCATTTAATATATTATTATTATTTGTTAAACGTCAACTTTTTTTATCATGTACATAAAAAAATTTAAACGCACATAGTTTGTAAGGATTCAAACCTTTATTTGTGCCAATTGAAACTATTGGCAAATTTGTCATTGTTGTCTCTTAAGCCCTAAATTCTAATTCAATGTAAGAGTCTCCATTTGTAGTACAAGCTTCAAACACCATCTCAATTGATGTATAAGCTTGAAATAATGATCACTAGGTTTATCACACACCAATAAATATTTCATGTTGTTGTAGGAGAATTCAAGTTGTATTGCATCAAAATTTTGATAGTGTGGTTGAATTATTGGAAGTTGGTTGGGAAGAAGGAATGGAGTGGGAGTGTATGACTTGTAGAAGTTTCAAGCCAAAGCCTATTGCTCATGTAAATTTTTTCGGTTTTTGTTTACAATCCATGGCCATGAAATATTTGTGAAAGTGAACTCCTATACCGGACAATGTCTTGCTAAGGTGCTTGTGAATGGCACAAATTTTTTTGACAAAGAAGTCCCCTCCAATGGATGAATGTTAGTGGAGAAATGAATGCAAGCTTCATGTATATTATGTTGTGTTACTTTAGTTTACAATGCAATGGTCCTTGTTAAATGTGCACAAGTGAAGATTGGGCATCTTTGTGAATTTGGGTGTTGCATTCTTTTGTAACATGTTGGAAACCTTGTTTTTGAGGTGAATAACATGGGAAGAAGGAATTGTTTTTTGGTTTGTTTAACTTTTGTTTATTTATTTAATGGGTGGTTGTTTTTGGTTGTCTTCTTGATTTGGTTTATTTGTTATCATAATAGTAAAAGGCAATTGTGGTGTTGTTTGTGGTGTGGTTTTGGTGTAAGTGTGGGTTGCATATGCATTGGTGTTGTTAGTATTTAAAAGCTTGTTAATGATGTTGGTTTTTTTTGCTTTAGGCTTAAGGTTGTCATCAATCCCAAGTGATGTCCATAGAATTTTAGGACCATTTTAGTCATGGAAGCCTGGATAACCTTGTTCACATCATTTTGTTTGAAAAACATTTGGTTGGGAATCATATTTAACCTTGTTTTGTGGATTTTCTTGTCATTATCTTGTTTTTGTACTTTGGTTTTCTAGTTTTGTAAAACATAAGTTTAGATTTTGAAGATTTTTGTAGGAAAAAAAATGGTGATGAATATTTTGATTCAATGTGTGTTACATGCAGAAATATTTACATAATGCTCGGGTGTCTACCACAAAATTTGCAACTTACAATTTTGTTGATGAAAAAAATTATGGCATGGGGATAAAATTAAAAAGTAGGGTTTTAGTAGGGTTTCAAATGCATATGTTATCATAGTCAATGTAGACTTGAACATAAGTTTATGAACATTTCAATTTTGAAGGTGATAATTCATTATCAAATTATTTTTAATTTTTGGAAATAGATTATGGCATGTTGAATAGAGTTGTAAATATTTGTGGGGGGTTCATCATATTAATTGACATGGACTTTGATTTGGGTGTTAGGATATTTGATGGTTGGAAAAAACAATGTCAACAAATTTGATAACACATTATCTGCAAAAACTAGTTGTTGAAGGGTTGATTTGTTATTTTGTGAATTTGGGGTATGGGAAATTTGTTAAGCAATTTGTAACCAAAGCTTTACAATGAGTTCAAATCAAAGATTGTTGCCATGAAGGTACCAAACATCCTTAAGTCTTTTTCTAGTTTATTATCAAATTTTGTTTATTTCATATATATCAAGTTTGTGGGTTGTCAATGTTTTGTTCCTTGTGTGATAATATGTATATAAAGTTTCAAAAAAACTAATAAAAAAATGACAACATGCCAACTTCCAAGTAACACCCATGGATAACAATAAAGTTGCAAAGGGGCAACAAGATGTCATGTGCATTAATTGTGATGGAGAGTGGCCTAGCAAACTAAGATTCTAAGAACATCAGCACAAGGGTTGCAATCATGCACCCTTTTATCCAAATTCAACTAAACATGTGAAATTGTTGGTGTACCCCAATTTCTAATTTGCCCATGAAACAAAATAGTTGAAATATTTATTAACCAATGAAAAGGTAAGTTTTCATTGGCCATTCAAAATTCAAACATAAATTGATGAGGAATAAGATTGATGGTTGCAAACTACTTGACAAATTTAAATACAAGCCAAACATGATGTTCAACTGACTTGGCATCCACTTCGTACTTCTCCTTTTTTGAAATAGATTTTGGCTCCATATATGTTGTTGCCATACATGTTGTTGTACCATGTTGTGTCATTATGATTGAAATAAGGACACAATTGATGGTCTTAAATTGAGCTTAACATAGTATAAAAAATCTGAATTTAGAAAATGGGAGGATTGGGTGGAGAATGTTTTTATGTCTTTGTATTGGAATTGGTCTTTTGTAGAATAGGTAAAATAACATCATTGATGTTTTAGGTTTTGGGTAATTGTAAGCAATAATAGCTAATTGTAATTAGGTCTATGTAGTTGAATTTACCAATAAATTGTAAACATGTAATTGTATGTAAGTTGTAACATGCAGTAATTAATTTTACACTTTTGCTTTGTTATATTGTTGTTCGTTCATTGTATGTTGGCTTCAAAAATAAAATCATTACAATAATAGTGTGAAGAACAACACTATTATTTGCGTTGAACATGTTCACAATTGTGCTATTATGGATGAAGAATTCCAAACATTGATTGAATATGTTATAGTAGCTTTTGATTGCTATGGATTTATTGTGGTTTGTGAGGAGTTCGAGCCATTCCTACTACCTTGACATAGATGGAGAAGACTACATTGGCATGATTATTGGAAGTGATGTAAAGCTCTTTGTCTCTCTTGCCATTTTGTAGTATTGAGGATCATCCATTCGGTTTTGTTACATTCAAAAGGACTATATCATGCAAAGCACATGAAACAACAACGACAAACCATGAATGTTTGTCTTTGTGAATTCTAATTTGTTTATGATTTGCCTTGTGAAGCTTTGACAAAAATCTCTTTTGATGATTTTCCTAGTTGTGATCTTGCATCATCAAATTTCTTATTGAGTGGTATGGGTCAAATTGTCATTGGTGCAACTTGTGAAAACATGTTAATTTTGGCTACACCCTTTGATGTTGTTTTCAATTGCACTTGCAATGGTTGGCAAGGATTTTGCCTTCATGACATCTTTATCAAAATCATGAAAGCATGGTAAAGTATATGATTGAATGTGCTTAAACTAAAATGCAATAAAAAATGAGACAATTTTTGATAAAAACACAAAAAAATAAATTCAAATTTTATTTAAGTTTCATTTTGAAATTATGATGCTTTTCATTGGGTTTATATTAAATTGAATAAAAAATTTGAATTTTTTTGAAATAATAAAAGTAAGAAACATGTAGTTTTTAATTTGATTAATCAATATGGTGTTCAAAAGTACTTTTTCATTATAAAATTTAGTAAAATAAAAATTTGTAAAGTTTATAACATAAAGATCCTTATATATTCAACGAAAAGAAAATGAATAAAATTTACGTTCTCTTTAATAAAATGTAATTAATACATATTTAAAACAAATGACACTCTGGAAAAAAAAAAAGGCTTCAAAAGTTATTTACATTTATAAAAGTCTAATTATAACTTACCTTTACAATCACTAAAAGAAAAATGTGTATTGTTTTACTAATCTTTGTGACTAAATTTTAGTCGGAACACATTTTGTAATTGAAATCCTTTTAGTCGCTTAAGACAAGTCGTATGTGATAAATTAATTGCAAATGACAAAATGTATTATACGAAAGAAAAGATCAACAAATACAATTCATCCTTTGATTTCATTATATAAGTATTGTCACATGCAACTAAAATGCAACTATTTTGGTCACAATTAAGGGCAAATGATGTGCTGCCAAGTGTTTAAATATTTGATTATTTAAAATATTGTTATTATTATTTTGAAATAATCTAGGACTTTCAATTCAAATACTTGGATGATCTTATATTATGACAATATAAGATCAATGTAAATATATCAGGTGGCATAAAAATCATTAATAAAAATATTAATATTAAGTTGCTAGGCACTTAGGTAGGTACATAAATAGTGTTTACAAACCTAGGCTACGTACCTACCTATTTTTTACCTACGTAAGTAGGTTGACCTAGTTGGGTAGGTCAAATTAGATACCTACTTAGCTAAGTAGACAAGTAGGTTGGGAATGTAAGTATTTTAGAAATGTGCATAATTTCTTTTTTTGTTTTGGGTTGAACCTTTCGATTAGCTCATCCCATGTGCACAAATTTCTTCATATGAAACTGGATGACCACACCCTTTTGTTTATATAATGTTCAAAATAAAAATGAAGAATAAACAATATGGGATAAGTTTTGAAGTTGTAACTTCCTCACAAACTAAGTTGTAATCCAAAACTTTCTTCATGTCTTACTTTCTTAGTTTTTAGATTTCTAAACAATTCAAATACTAAATAATTAGATAATCATTTAATTAATATTGATTAAATTTACATATATTTAAATTAAAAACTATTCATTAAAATATTCATTATTCATTATCAATTATTTAAATAAGCAATAATTTCTTAATATTTAACAAACTAGCTATCTAGTTATTCACAAGTTATTAATACATAATTCATAACTAATTAAACAACTAAAATATTTAAAAATATTTTATTACTTTTTAAAGTCTGATTGAATTATATATTATATATTATAAAACTAATTTAATGACTATATTTTTAAAAATAATTATTCAACTAATTACATTACTTGTTGTATAATTACATTTATTTGAAAAAATTTAATTATAGGTCAAGTAATTATTTTTCCTTGGTAATTATTAACTATAAATACAATAATTTGTTAAACATAACATTAATTTTCATAATTATTGTAAAATTGCTATAAAATATTTATCATAAATGATTAATCATAGAATTTTTATTAATTATAATTTTAAAAATATATAATAACTCGTGAAATGAAAATCAATAAAATAATTATTTTAACTAGACTATGATTTTTCCAATTTTTAATTCAGATTTGAAGTTATAAATTACAGAGTGTGAATAATTATGTTCAATTAAAAAATAATTATGCACATACTAATTTTGATAATATCTGAAGTAATTGCAATGATTTTAAAGTAATGTCACATTAATTACATTAATTAATTTCTTCCAATATAAGAATATTAATTAGAAAATATACAAATCTATGTTATAACAATTATTACTATGTTTAACTAAGATTTAATAAACATAATCATTTATAATTATTTATAAAAGTTATTTATTATGGATAACACTAGTAGAAAAAATCCTTAAAGCTCAAGCAATAATTTTTTGAATTAAAATATAAATTTAAGATTCCAAAATATTAATTCAGAATTCAAATATCAAATTCTAGATCAAATAATTTTTCTGAAGTTAAATAACAAATTTCAGAATTGAAATGTCAATTTTCAGATTCAAATAATAATATTCAAAATTAAAATGTCCATTTTAAGACTCAACTAATAATTTTCTGCATTGAAATATTAAATTTGAGAATCCAAAATAATAATTTTGGAATTCAAATTTCAACTTTCAAGTCAAATAATTTCTTAAAATTTAAATTTAAAACTTTAGAATTCAAATATCAAATTTCAAGTTCAAATAAAAGTATTTAAAATCAAAATGTCAATTTTTAGACTCAAATTGTTTTTGAATTGAAATACTAATTTTTAGATTCGAAAATAATAATTTAGAAATCAAATATCAATTTTTAGATCAAATAAGTTTTTTGAATTTAAATAAACATTTCCAGAATTGAAATGTCAATTTTCAGATTCAAACAACAACATTCAAAATTGAAATGTTCTTTTTTAGATTCAATTAATTGTTTTCAGATTGGAAATATTAATTTTGAGTATCAAATATAATAATTTGGAATTCAAATTTCAGGTTCAAATCAAATGATTATTTGAAATTTAAATGCAAAATTTTAAGAGTTAAAGTATAAAGTTTCATATTCAACTTAAAATAGTCAAAATTAAAATGTCCATTTGAAATATCAATTTCCAGATTTGAATTGAAAATTCAAAGTTCAAATATGTATTTTGAAATTCATTATATGAATGGGACACATACATATGCATATTATATATATATATATATATATATATATAATTTTAATACATACATTAAAATACACCTTTATGTCATTGTAGTATTTTTTAGGATGCAACTAATTTGGTGTTGTAATTGTGATATTCCCAAATCTAATCACAAACGACCAGAAGTCACATGTAGTCGTAAAGTGGTTACATTTTGACTCATTTCTACTAGTGAATGCAAAATTAAAAAAACATTAATTCAAAATTAATTCTTTTTTTATCATTTAACAAATTTAAATATATAAGAATTTTATGATGGGTTTTGAATTTTTTTTTAAAGGTTTTTTATAAACTTGACAAGTGAACTATCAAGAACATTGAATTGTACATTGTACCATGCTTTCACATTCAAATCAAGGAGATCCAATATTTGCAACTGAGATCCAATGTTTGCAAGTTTGTTCGGGACTTTTTTTTTATGCATTCCTGCATTATTAGACAATTTGACCATGTCTTATGTCTGGAGACTCAGTAATGGCATGGTATGAGCAGGTGGGAAGATTTTCTTGCCTCTGCACAAATCACCATACCTGTGGTACTTGTTTTGCATCTTACTGTCAAACTGCAAGGGAATTTGCAAAAAATATTGTAAGGGCACTATATCTGACTTTGTGTGCGGAGATTCAATCTTTGGGGTACAATTTAGCTGCATCTTCAAGTTCAATCAGTAATTCTCTTCAACGTCTGTCATCTTGAAGTCTGCTCGTAATGAACTGTAGGACTCAAGTTGAATTTGAGTGTGTTCTGATTAGATTTGTTGTGACTGAGAGTTCAAGGCTGAGAACAAAAGCGTCAAGCTGATGACCAAGTTTTTGACCACCTTTGCACATGGTGGTTATTTCTATTCACAAACAAAATTTCCTGCTAGATGTGATCTGGAGTTAACAAGCCAGGCAGAGAATTTGGGAGCATCAAGCTAGTATAATTTGGGAACACGTTTAGTGAGAAATGAGCACATGTGATCCGAAGTAATTGTCTCTGCTCATAGGAGACCATATCATGAGCAATGCACAGGAAAATAAGAAAATATTCAGTGAGAAAATACAGCGGCAATAAGAGAGAAATTTATAGCCCACGATAACCCTGTTTGAGCTTCGTTTTGGCATTTCTGTATAAAATTCACAGGGCATTCACAGATTTGTGGACAATCTCATGGAATTCAAGGTTTGTGGTTTGCTCTTGACACCCTATCTTCTGTTCTAACACATCAAATTTTCTTGATGTCTCATTTTGCCATGGCCGAAATTCACACGCGCAGGAATGTAAAGTATCCATAGTATCATTCATTCAAGCTTTTTCCATGTATTTGGAGATCAAGTGCTTCCAATCATGATACATGCAGACACGACGAAGAATCAGGTGCAACGTAGTGCTCGAATCCCACATATAATTATGATCATGTCCTTTTCTTCATGACAAGTTTGCAAATGTGCAATTTTATTGTTGTTGTGAACTTGAATAAGCTATTCATGAATGAAACTCAAGTTTACAGTTGCACAACTTTGTTGTTGTGAACCTTTGAAGCATCCGCTCGAGCTGGAACATCATGAACTTGAATGAGAAACTATTCAGAACAAAGATCTACTCAGCAGTGGGCCCACTTCGTAGAACCAGAACTTCAAGAGTGAGACCAGGTCCGAAACCAATGAGGAAGCCATAATCACTTCCTTCACCAGTAGTGGAAGAACCCAAGAGCCGGGAGCGATGGCGGATTTGGTTGAGCACGAAAAGCACGCAAGCACTAGACATGTTGCCATATTCTGATAGAATGTCTCGACTTCCCTGCAATTTGTCAGAAGTGAGTTTGAGCTTCTCCTCAATCTGGTCTAGGATAGCAGGTCCCCCTGGGTGAACAGCCCAGAACATGTCATTCCAGCTTGGGGAGTTCGCAA
>Ga0209208_10004509_pt1 | contig 19711 bp, 14 predicted proteins | sample S1TSphfallax_3_FD_187694 | JGI IMG/M metagenome (GOLD analysis project Ga0209208, IMG submission 187694) | Host-associated microbial communities from peat moss isolated from Minnesota, USA - S1T2_Fd - Sphagnum fallax MG (SPAdes) (version 2) | ecosystem: Host-associated > Plants > Peat moss >...
TATGATACAAAAAAATTAAAATTTTAAAGTAGTCATCATATTTTTAGTATGATTTGAAATTATGATCATTTTTCAAAACGAAACATAAAATTTGACAAAAGTTGTAAACTTTTAGGAAATTCATATTTATTCAGAAAAATTTAGCATAAATAATGTAATTTATTGGGGGAATCATAAATATTTTTAAAAACATGTTGCAAAAAAAACAATTTTATGAAAAATCAAAAAAGTTTAAAAAGGGCCCATTGGTGGTTGAATCCTTTGTCACTGTTGGTTCATTTGAATATGATTGCACCCAAAAAATAAAAAATGCAATATCCATACATTATTCACCTTGAAGTAGCTTGCTACACCTTCAAACCCTAACTCCTTTTTTGGCCCTTGATTGGGTTTGTCTCTTACATGAATGGCACCATGTAACATGACTAGAAACCTATTTTGAGAAATTCCTCATTTGGAATTTCCTTTTTTCCATGTTGCCATGTCATTGAAAGTAAAACTAAGGCAAAACTTGCATAACTTTGGCAACAAATAACATGCTAACCCCAATATACCATTGAAAATGATTTGAAACATGCATATTGAAAGTGGGTTCACATTCTCCACTTGGAATTGTGAACTAAAAATTAAATGGTCAAAAAACTAGTCAATGATCAAATAGAATCAAATTAGATGTTTAATCTTCAATTACTAAAACTTTGGAATTATGGGTCAAATGACCTTTGAATTGAACATATGATATGACATTGGAAAGGCCTTTTCAAAGATTACAATGTTTATTTCAAAAGCTCCCCAATCATAACTTGTATTTGGGAATTATAAACCCACAACGTTGTGGGATTCATAAATTGACAAAACAAGTTTAAAAAAAAGACCTCTCTTGAAAATTTCAAAACTTTTTGTCACTTTGATGCAACCTTCATCGTTAGTCGTAAAATATATTATATAAAAAGGCGGTTATTCTTTTGCAAGTTTGGGTGATGTGTTTTGTGAATTTGGTTAGTTTGTGCACCATTTTGGTTTCAACTTGCAATAATCACCCGATTTTTGGAGTTGTGAAAGTTGATCTTACCTTCAACTCTTGCATATTAGTCCCAATTTAAAACTCTTACCTTCATTTTTTTTGGGGGAGCTAGGAAACACACATTGAATTTACATTTTGTAACAAACTTGAAAATCATTTACCCATGATATCACTGACACACCTAAAGGTGTGTGAAATATCATGAAATATTGATTTGATGGTACAAATGCATAACAAAATTAAAATAATATAATAAATTACATAATCTTGGTTCATGAAACCCAATAGTTTTTGAGACCCACACAACTTTGGGAACTTAAATTGATCACAAATTGTGGAAATCACCCAGCCTCAAATGACGTGGGGCAATAGTTGGATTTGCATCATCAACTTGTCCCATTCTTTGGAAGATCGTCTCAAAATCAAGATGATAAGATGTGAACCTATCGTTTGGGCACGAAAAAAAGGGAGGTGCATGTGATTGGCAGATCATTGTAGGTGATGAGATTTAGGGTTTTGAATGGGCACTGACATACTATACTGTGAGTGGCCTTCCATTGGTAGCCAACCACCCACTTGTATGTATAATTTGTGTACCTTGATACTTTTGGGTGCTTAAGGTCTGATTTGGGCCCATGCACATTTTTGGCTGGTACTTTTCTGCAGGGGGCTGGGAAAACATTTTTAAAAAAAGAAAAAGAAGAAGTTAATTTCCCAAAGATGAAACCCAAACTTACTGAAAGGGCCCAAATTTACTTAACCATCCAATATGTCCAGATCTTTCAGTCCATGCCATGATCCATCATGTCCTTCACCTTGTTATCTGTGTAAAGAAAAGTGATATCCTGATTTATCTTCTTTCCAACCATTTGTTTTGCCTGGTGTTTTGTTCTTCCCAGTATTGGCTGGACTACATGTTCCCCAGGGAAATTCTGTGGACAAGAGGAGTAGGGTAACACCCTTGGAGTGAGGGGTCCCATGACATAAAGCATCGGCAGATTAAATTTTTTTTTTTTGGAGGCAATAACCCTTATAGGATTCACATCCAAAAAACAAGAATTAAAAAAAAAGAGGCCAGGCATTTAAAAAAAACAAAACACCCACCCCTTTTGTGGATGAAAAAAATTCACTTGATAAAGTGCCCTCCGGGTACACTAAATTTTTTGTGCTGGCCGACCCTTTAGGACAGTTGGATGTTAGCCTCATCTAGATAAAATTGCTGACACAAATTATGCATCAAGTATCCAGTTCTCCCTTGGTTTCTAGATCGATTAGCACTTGGGGGGTGGGGGGTGGGAGGTGGGGGGGGATTTGGGTCGGCGCCCATAAAAAGAACTATCATGGGGACTGACCTGATCAAAAAGTGCAGTGTCTTTCCCAAACTCCATTTTGTCTTTTGGCCTCTCCCAGACTTTGTTTTTGTCTTTTATATAAGCACAAGCTTTCTACAGCTTTTACACTCACACTTAGGACAAGGTTCAGGAAAATCAGCTTACAATAAGAGGTTAGTGGATGCATACGTATATATGTTTACAAGCAGATTCTGTGCCATTATCGTTCAATAGCCACCCCCCAGTGAGAAAAGACCATCAAACAATTTTTACTACACATTCTCTCTCCACATGGGCTCCAAATAAAAATTCATGCATGAAATGAAGAATTCCTATTATTAGCAAAACATTTGGGTCATGTTCGACATATTTGATGGTACACATTGAGTGACAAGCGGATGGAAGGGAGGGAGTAGGGACCCATGTGCTTTGCAAAAAGTTAACCCAGATCTTCTTTGGTCAGCCACAAGAATAGGTGATTCTTATGTGATTCTTGCTGAGTCTGCGGATGCACAACCTTTGAGGTGAATGAAAGAGTGGGGGGTTTCATGGTGAAACAAGTGTCCAGACTCCAAAGGCAGGTTAGTTGGCAAATAACTAGTCAAATAACATAAGTGAATTTATCCTTGAGAGCTTGAGTTCTCCCTAAATTTACTCCAAGCTGGCCATTAGTGGAGTCCAGCTTTTTATTATGCTACATTTTGGTTTGAAGGAGGATGTACTTGGACACAACCTGCTGTGGGACATTTGGTACACATAACCTAATAGGTAACCTTTGGAGGGGCAGATTTCATTCACCAAATGCCCTCCCTTTTGGCCCGTCTGTACATACATACTAGGAGCCCTCCCCCCTATACAGAGAGAAATCCCAGAAATGCCCGGCTCCCGGGGCTTTTACCCTCCAAACTTCCAAGATGGTTTGAAACACCCTAGGTCCAGCAATGAGAAACACATAAAGTTTGTGTGATGATTTTGTTCTAAATGCTTAGGTGATGTCAAAATTTAGCATGGGTTAAAATAACCCAAATTGAACCTCACCTAGATCTGGTGGGTCCAGCCATGGGCATTACTGGGAAACAAGTAGGGTTTTGTGGTGGTGATTTTGTTGTTAATGTGTGGGTGAAGTAAATATTTAACATGGGATTAGTAAGTTAATGCAAATCAAACCGACCTACATCCAGTGTGGACCAGTGTTGGGTGGTTCCTTGTGTTTACGAAGAACCTCTAGTTCCAGTTGAAAAAAAGAAAAAAGAATTCACTAGGGTCTGGTTTCACACTCATTTTTCAAAAATCAAGAACCTGGTTCTGGGTTCAGTTTTTCAAAAAATTAAACTTGGAATTTGGTTTTGAAAATCAGATCCAGTTTTGATCTAGCTCTTACTAACCCAGATTGAAACCAGCAGTTAACTTCTGGTTAAACTCAATCCCAGTCACTTTTTCTGAAAGACATGTATTTTGTTTCTAGTGCCACCCACAAATACAACTAAGGACCCATTCTTAAAAAAAAATCAATTCCAGTTTAGGTTTCAAAAAGGACCCAGTTCCAATTTGGACTTACTACCCAGAACTAGAACTGGCAGTTCTGACCTGCCCAAGCTGGTACCAATGTTTTTTTGGGGGCAAATTTTTGCAACCTGGCAAGAAACAAAAAAAGGGGAGTCAGAAAGGTACAAGTGGTTTTAATTTGGAAAAAATGGGCTCAAGTTCACACATTATGAGGGGGAAAAACTCTAAAGTTGCAATATTTAGAGGCCACAAGGTGCAACAGAAAACCTATTTTGTTTCTAGGTCCCCATCTGCCAAAAAATTTCTATGTCCTCCAGCCAAATTTGGCTAACTCCTGTGCATGATTGCCAACCCACGTACTTCACAAATTTGGGGAAAGAAGCTGGTACCACCCTCCATGCATGTACACTGGTGTGAACATCCATATTAACAAGTCGCATTTTGTGGTGATGATTTTGCTGTTAATGCTTGGGTGAGGTCAAAATTTAACATGGGATAAAAAAACCAATAAAACAGAAAAAAGTGTGGTGTGAACAGCTATGTGTAGGAGCAATAATGTTTTGTGTGATGCGATTTGTACTATTGGTGCCAACCAGCTTGGGTGATGCTAAAATTTAACATGGAATAACTACACCAAATAGAACTACAGTGAGTGACTTGGAAGCAACAATGCTTAATGACATAAAACGAGCTCGGGTAGCCAATGTGAACCCGCCTAGAGTTTTTGTCTGCCAGGTGATGTGAAATTTGAACCAGGCATTTAAATAAAACCAAATAATAAACCCTGTAGAGAAAGAAAAAGACCTACTAAGATCTAGGAGCAGCGTTCCCCCTGTCACTCCTACTACTTAGACTAATAGGGGTATTTAGTGTCTCCCCTACTAGACTAATCAGTAGGAGCACTGGAGCACATTGCTGACACTTGCCAAGTGCCTGAACAAATGGAGCTAACAAATTGTGGGCAAAAGTGAGGAGAGAAATGAATTACTTATTATTAAACTGGACTGCTATTAATGATTGATTTGGAGCTTCAAACATAAAGTCCAATATGCATGGGAGCAGTCAGCTGGTCCTTTGTAGAAACCCCACATCCCCACTTCTGCCCCCACACAACCCCACCCCCCCCACCACCGAACACACACACACACACTCTCTCTCTCACCCCACTTCTCTACTTATACCCATTCTCCAGTCTCCATTTCCTCACTTCTTCTCACCACTACTGGACCATTCTCTCCTCTTCCAAGTCTCCTAGCTTTTTGTTTGTTAGTAGTACACAAGTTGGGTGCTCTTGGATTTTCGAAAGTTTGCAAGCCACAGTTTCTTTTTGGAAAGCTTCACAGTTTTTGTTTCTTGGTACACGAGTTTTGGTTGCAGAACTTTGCAGGGTGGTGGTGGCGGTGGTGTTGGGGTTTTTTTATATCTTGTTTTGGGGAAAAGTTCATATTGCTCTTTAAGGGTGTGTGTGTTCTACTAATTTCTCCACAGTTTTTTTTTTGGTGTTGGGTGTGCACAGCAGCTGCAGCAAGCAGCCATGGCAGCAAGCAATAGTTTGACATTTGTGACATTGCTACCTCTTGTTCTCGTGATGGTTAGACCTCTCTCTCTCCCTCTCTCTTTCTCTCAGCTCTGATCATATATACCAGCTTTTAGAAATCTCTTTCCTTGCTTGCTTGCTTGCTTTGGAATGATTTTTTTTCTTGCTCCAATTGGAGAGACGGATATAATGGTCATGTTGCTGCAGTAATATCAAGATCTTAACTGTCGAGATGTGACGACTGAATTTTATTGTGGGGACTGGTCCCTAACTCTCGTTTTTTTCTCCTTGGAGGAGGACCCATGATGATGGTCTCTAACCTTTGTTTCTTTTGCTGCTTGGAGGAGGACTCATCATGATGATTCAGTAAAAGTAGTTGCTCTGAGCTCTAGTTTGTCGCATGATGTGTTCACGTAGTCCGAGGTTTTTTCCGAGTTCACGTAGCACTTGAAAGCTGTTATATTGACGTCCGAATGTTTTTTCCTCCTGGGATTCCCATCATGTAGGTACTGTATATCGGCGCCATCAACATGGTGATGGGTCTCCCGCGCACTGCTGTGGAGGACGAAGTCTCCGGCATGAGTAGTAGTTTCTGGCAGCAATTGTTGCCATCTACAGTGTCCATTCCACCCATTCTACGCAGCTCCGTGTCGCCGATTGAAGATACCTTAACTGCCGATCGATTCGCTGCTGCAATCTCTCGTGGAGCCATTTTTCCAGCCACCGCTGCAGCATTCTGCAAAGCTGCAGGCCTCATTTGCGAACAAGACATTGACATTGGCCCCTACACAAGCAGTAGCAGCCAACAGCAGCATCTTCATGGTCCCCACCCGGCTGCAGGAGCTGCTCCTCGAGCGATTGGCATCAAGACCATCAACGATTTCCAATTCGATTTCTTTCTGGAGGATCAACTGGTGAAAGGCGGGCAAATGAAGCTGGTGGAGAATCTTCACGACCCAATTCCAAAGCGCGCGTTCTTACCGTTTGTGGTAGCGGAAAGCCTCCCGGCCCTCACAACTCCCAACCTGCCACAGCTGCTCCACACTTTCAACATCAACGAAGGAAGCAAGATGGCGACCATAATGGGGACAGCCGTGTACCTATGCGAGAGTCCAGCACTCATGGGCGAAGAGAGAGCATGCCCCACTTCCGTAGAAGCAATGGCGGACTTTGTTTCTTCTGAAATTGGCACCAATGTCGAAGTTCTCGCTACTACTGGGGCTCCTTCCGCCGCTCCCAACAGCTCCAACAGCCGACCAGTGAGAATCCTGGAGTTCAGCAAACGCAGTTTGCGAGAAGGTGAACACATCGTCATCTGCCACAACTTGATGTTTCCCTCTCAGCTCTACTACTGTCACCATGTCACGGGTACCAAAGTGGTGCAAGCATCTCTGCTGCAGCACCAAGAAGAAGAAGAAGGAAACACTGGTTCCTCTTCCTCCATCATCCATGCCGTTGCAATCTGCCATTTGGATACCAGCATGTGGGCGTCGGAGCACCCGGCCTTCGCAGCGCTCAACATTCCTCGTGGAGCTGAAGCTTGTCACTGGAGCGGCCAAAACGACTTGGTTTGGATGGCAACTCGCTGAAGAAGAAGATGAATGAAGATGAAGACAGCCATACAGAAGAAGACGTATTTTAATGGATGATAGCTGGTTCATCCATCTACCCACCGCCACCGCCGCCGCCACCTGCTTCCCTTGCCTGCCTGCCTGCATGCACAAGGCCAGCAGCTGGTTCTGTGATGAGCATCTTTCATCCATTCATGTCAAAATGGTCGTGAGAATGCAACAGCGGTTTTCTGTCCTGATGCTGCTGCTGCAGGAATCGTCTCCTAGATGAACTTTTTCTTGTGCTGTTTTCTGCTGTGGTTACAATCTTTCCTTTCTGTAATTTCATTCGGGCTACTAATCCTCTATCCACTTATTTACTGTGCAAGATGTAGTTTCTACCAGTGTTTTGGTGGTCATGGGCATCCTCCTCCTCCAGGGAGGTGATTTTTGTTATCTGGTTCTCGGACTAGTTAGAAGGCTTACTTATATTTCGGCATTCATCCATCTGTGTGACTTCTTCTTGGCTAAATATATATCCACATTCATCCATTGGAGTGACTTCTTTACAGTTCCTGCACAGTATTCTCATTTATCTTTTACTGGTCTTTTGTCTCATGATGAATCTGAAGCTTTGCTTTTCTAATCTGAAAAATTTTCAGGTCTTTTACAATCCATGGGTATGGATATATGTCAGCGCAGTAAAATTTACAATGAGATTATTTTAAAGTTGACATGAAGTAAATGTTAAGTATAACAAGCAGCTTGTCACCTAATGGCTCATATGTAAATGACCTCCATAAAGATGATAAATATTCAGCATGCTAATTGAAAACACACGGTGGTTAGCCTGGTGAAGCCCACGTGGATCCTTCAGTTATGCAAGAGATGTTTCTCTTGTGCATTCCATGTGATCCTATGTTAGGTCCCAGCAGGTCGTCAAGATTATTGAAGGAAACTTGAGCTTTTTACCATTCGTATCTCATCAACTTCATATGTCATCTTGTTTATGTAGCCAAATTTGGCTACATCTTCATATGGATGATCAACACTTCAGCTACATCAAAAAATTGGAAAAAAGAGAAAAAAAAAACACTGCCAAGAAGTGTGCATGATGCTAGGTACCATTCGCAATCATGTTTGTTCTATGGAATGAGCAATCAAGACGACAGCAAAGTGTCAGTTAGCCTTCTGATCCAGATTTACAATAATATATACCAAAATCCATGGACAACATCAGCTCCAACTTACAACATGATATATTTATGTCCATAGGGTACTAGGCTTCAAGATTCTTTGAAAAAAAGCATTCTCATCATCACAAACGCAGTAGCAAGAGTATGAGTAGTAAGTACATGTCCATAACAACAGAGTACTTGAAAGCTTGAAAAGTTGAAGCAGAAAGCAGCAGCTCAGGTAAAAAGAGCAATGTTTTAAAACTATGATTTCAAAACTTTGAAATGGAGTTGTTAATACTTTTTTAAAATCTGGTCATTTTCATTACTTCTTTATTTTAGTTTAGCAATTAAAACTCCCCATAATCCAATTATTTTTCACATTTTCTGTCTCTAATTTCTCCACAGAAAAAAGGCTGCCTCTTGGGTTTTCAATTTCCTTTCCAAGTATAAGTTATATTTTGCATTCAAGGAAAAAGACCTGAGCTGATTTTGGTAGTGTAGTTTGGAGGGCACATTCCAGGTCAAAAAAATTCCTGCATGTAGGATCGGCATTTTATGAAAAAAAGGCCCACTTAAATGTATTGCCATCTTAAGTGTGCATTTTGCTTTTCAAAATGCCAACTTCTGTTTTTTGTTCTTCCTCATGATACTCAATGGGTGTCATGGGAAATTAAATAAAAAGTAATGTGGGAATTTTCTTAAAATAAAAATCAATGCAGGTCTTACACTTGGTAAAGCACTCGGTTGTGGGCTTTACCAAAATTAGGTCCACGCTTGGCTGTGGTAAGCATGCCAAGCCCTTATTCAGGCAAAGCTTGCAGCCTCAGGCTTACCCTACACAGATAAAACAAGTCCCAGAAGATGCTCAGACCTTATCCCATATAGAAAACAAAGGGGAAAATTTTCTACACTTTTTTCAACTCCTAGAAGATAGGGTAGATAGGCTGGTGAGCAAACACTTAAGAAGTCAAAGGAGGTAGAAACCTCACACATTGTTCCTTTGCGTCTGAAACTCAAAGAACATTTGTAGCCCTGCACCAACTACACAAATATGTGGGTGGAAGATATGGGGTGTTTGTACAAATTGAAAGTACAAATTTTATTTCTAAATGCACCCTTTGTTGTTTAAAGCTATTAGATGTGATGGAAAGTTACAACTAACTGCACTCTTTTATTTATTTACTTGTTTGAAAGCACTTTGTTGGCTCGCCTACCAAGGCAAGGATATTGTGTTTAGATTCATTATAGAGTATAGTAGCTTAAGGGATTTTGGCCCCTAGGTAGTAGGTCTATTTTTATATGAGGATTTTTGAAAGATGATATTTTGGCTTGTGTGGAAACTTGAAATTAGTTATAGAGTTATGATATCTTGAAGGATTTTGAGAGGATCTTTTTGAAGATTATATTTTTGCATGGTGAAATATTTGAATTTTCCGTATTTCCTCTTTTGCCTTAAGATACTTTTTAATGTAAATGGCAAGGCCACAGTGTGACACTCCCCTTGTTTTTAAATCTCAAGGAATGGCAGATGGCACACTGAAGTCACTGTAGGGATTTCAGTGACTTTTTTGCTTTTGTAGAGTAAGTTACTGAAATCCCTACAGTGAGTGTTGGTTGTTCGCCATGGCCACAATTGATTTGGACCTTATGCGAAATTTGGAATTTCTAGTTGTTTGAATGAGAAGGCTCAAGTTGGGAGGAGGGGACTTGAGGAGGCTAGAATTGACACTTGGCTTTCACCTGTGATTGAACAATCACATGATCCATCACCTAGCCTATACCCACCCAAACACAATTTGAGACAAAGTTGTGCACCTGGTGTTTATAAAAAGCCCAGCTTGGTCACAACTTTGTCACAAATTGTGTTTGGGTGGGTATAGGCTAGGTGATGGATCATGTGATTGTTCAATCACAGGTGAAAGCCAAGTGTCAATTCTAGCCTCCTCAAGTCCCCTCCCCCAACTTGAGCCTTCTCATTCAAACAACTAGAATTTTCCAAATTTAGCATAAGGTCCAAATCAATTGTGGCCATGGTGAACAACCAACACTCACATTTGGTACCTTTTTAGCCCAATTCTTCAAATTTAGAAATTTTGTGGTTTCTACACAAATCATTGTGAAACATTAGCGTGAAGAAATGTTTTTGGTAGATGTTTCTGTATTAGAAATTATATTTTAGGATTTGTCAAAATAAAACAAAACAAAGGTTTGGCAGTTGACTTGCAAAAGCCTCAATGATACTTTCATCAACAATGTTGTTCTTGTTTTGACTTATTAAAGTCCCTTCAATAAACTCTTGGCATATTGTGGAAACATCCCATTCTTGCTCTATAGAGGTGGGATCTAGTTTAATTTCTTTGATTTAGACTTGTGGAAGGGCATTGTTTTACTCTTGGAATTTGTGCAAGTTGCTAATTGTATGGGAGTACAATTGGCTCTTTCAAGGTTAATGGCAACCTACATTAAAATGTGCAATGATATTATTTTGTACAATTTCATAAAGTAAAATGAATACCATGGGTTTTCTGCAAGAAGTCAAGTGAGTTACTCTAAATTTCACACACAATCTGTCCATACAAATGTCGATTCATTAAAAATAGTTTTACACTCAATACAAGCATTCTCTCTAAAGCAAGTGTTTTGTAAGGAACATTCCTAACCAAGGAATTTTTAAAAAAAATAAAAATAAAAAATTGACCTCACAATCATCAATAAAACCAGGCTAAGAATTGGCTACGACTGATCTCATGTCAATCCCAAAACCAAAGGTGCTTATTAGTCATGGACCTAGCCAACCGACAATCAACAACCTTAACAAATTAAGAAAACAAAACTTTCAAAACTTTCCAAGAAATTTTTAAGAAACAGAACAAAAGTTTCTCCCTTTCACTAGAAAAATCCTAAACCAAAACCAAATGTTCCACTTAGAAACCATAACCAACCAACGCTAGTTTGTACACAATGAATAAAATGAAAAGCCCTCTGAGAAGAAATGATGCTAAAGAAAAGTTACCTTGCATTAGTATTGAAAGGTGCTCATAAATATTTCATTCAAAATTATTTCAAGTCGTTTTAGGAATCTTTAAAATTAAAAAAACATTGGTTCTATTGTTTTAAAATGTTTTCCAGTATTCTTTACACTTGCCACCGCACTTTCAACATTAACTAAATTTATCAATAAATAAAACATTTAAATTTTTTATATTGTACTGGTTCCTCATACCTTGCATAGAACCTTTTGAAGGCATGCAAAAATACAAATGTCAAACAACAAAGTCATATGCATTACTATTCACATTTACTTAATATTAAATTGAACGTGTGACTATATATTTGATTCATGAAACAAGTGCATTAATCTATTAGGCTTCCATGTGAGTTCCAAATTTAAAGTGTTTGTGTACTTTGGTATGAAATTTACTAGGTAAAGCCTTTGTTATTGGTGAATCAAAAGACATCATAAGTTGCATTTGACCATAATCATTTCATTTGTTCATTAAACATAAGTGATCATTTGTTTTGGGTAAAATAGGTGTCATATGGTTGCCCTAATGCCTCCCCAAGGTTTGATATCTACCTATGATGCAAATTAGATCACCGATTGACCTATGTATTCCTGTTGAACTTTGATTGTTTATAAGGGGTAACAAGTACCTAGACTAATGCTAAATTGAACACAAGTAAAGATGAATGATTATTTTTTGCTTCATATTCTAGTACGAAAACACCTTTGAATTACGTTAGCTTTCATTAACATTAAAAAGAACCCTTAGTGCAGTACAATATACCTTGCAAGATACTGCAATGATCTTCTAGTTGAAAATATAACTACGCTAATACCTTTTCAGGATTAAATAATTTTTTATAATGTTGAATTTTTTTTTTAAACATTGTTTGAAATGTTGAAATTTAAGGAAATTACGAAGGAAGGAATTTTTTTCTAAATTGGTCTTGTTATGTTAGAGGTATAGGAAACTACCAAAGAAGTTGCCTATATTTCTTGCCAAATTTTCATAAATGTTTTTATTATCAAAGTAGATAGTCATTATTCAGCACCTGAATGCTGAACTTGAAAAGGTAATAGAATATACTACTCATCAAATAGAAGATTGAACAATCCCTATCTATATATTGAAAAATATTTGTCTATTAGTAACAAAGAATGTTACACTTACAAGCATGGACATGGATGTTTTTTTTCTAGGCAAATTTTCACACCACAAAAATAAAATTAAACACAACAAGTTACAAAGGATTTTCGTAAAAAAAATGCACCATTTTTGCTAGATTTCAAGGGAAATGTTTTTTGAATTTGCCATATGGCAAGAGTGTAGTTTAGGGGGTACACCCCCAAGCTCCCTTGTGAAGCTCTGGGTCATCCCAAGAACACCATCTTTCTCAGAAAAAGAAATAAGAAATTCTCTTTTATTTATTTAGTGATGAGAACTCCTTTTCATCAAAAGAACAAGCATCCTTTATGTAGTAACAAATGCTTTTGTCCTTCAAGAGGAGAACCATATTTTGATGCAAAGCAATGTGATCTAAAAAGACTAAGAATGCATCTCTAACTCCTCTTGTAAAAATCTCTCTCCATATAAATTTTGAAAAATAGGTGTTCAAATAGTGCTTTGCTTGTTCACCAGGGAGGGATATTTGGTTAGGAAATGTGAATATGTGGGATCACTAGGATTTCTTTACATTTTTTGGCAAGTACCACCAAATGTAGTGTAACCAGAAGTAAGGGGAAAAAAAGAGTAAAAACCGCCAGATTCATAGATATGTGGTTTTCATTGTGTAGCCAAACATATAGATAGATTTTTTAAAATTTTATTTTATTTCTGGTTTATAACCAGATTTGGCTAAATCTTCTTAGGGATGATCATCAATTTTCTACATCTTTCAATGAATTAATCGTCACTTTAGCTAAAAACAGAAAACCCTAAAACAAACACTGGTCCCAAAGATCTAACTACCGTAGCTGAGGGTCAGTTTACACATTGACAAAACGAATGATTTGTTTATATTTAAAAGAATTCGTTTTCTAATTTTGAAATTATATATTTTTGCATCATCTAGTAGTGAAATTATTCAGAATGCAGCCTATGATAATTATGATGATTTTTAGCATGTCAACTTCATATTTTCTCAAATTTTCATTTCACTATTTTGAGGAGTATTTAATGATGAAACTGACCTTAGGGTAAGGTAATTGGGAGATTAGATGTCCCCTTGGCCTTTTACCTTGGCCTGAAGCCCTTGATAGATATCATGCAATCTCAGAAGTACTTAGTATACAATGTACATACACCATGATACCCCCTACTTGAGAACTCTGGTGGCAATTTGTGGTGATGACCAAATCCAGGCCAAATCCTTCCCAACCTTTTTGCACATATCTGCCCCTGTAACACCAGCCAGGATCACTATTTTTTATTTTTAAAGGAATTTTTTTGTTTGCAACCAAAGTGGTGTTCACAGAATGGAAGATTCAGCCAAATCTGGCTATAAACCAAATATGAAATACAAATTTTGAATCATCCTTTTTTATATTTTTGGCTACACACTGAAAAAAATATATACTCTCTTTTTTCTCAGTTTTTGGCGATTGAAACCCTTGAAATCCACTTCATTTTTTAGTTTTAAATATGTAAATTTTTTTGGGGAAAATTTTTGCCAATAAAAAAGCTGACCAGGTTTTGTTTTTAAAGACCGCACCAACTTTGCCAGTGTCGGTGCTGTGCAGAGCCCATCACTTTGGGCTAGTTGATTGTCAATCATTGAATGTGCACTCAAGACAAAATGCCACAAGAAATGAAGGAAAACAAAATTCTACCTAGACAACAATGGAGCAAGTGACTTGATTCAGCAAAATTTTGTGTGGCAATAAGATACATCCATTGTACCATTTGGTATATTTTTGGGGTCAATTTTGTGATGTAACAAAAGTGGCAATCAGCAGGAGGAAGGATTTAGCCAAACTTGGCTATAATAAACAAGATATGAAAATAATTTTTTTTAAAAATCCTTCTATATATTTTTGCAACCTGCTAGAAGCAAATATACAATTCTGGTGACTTTTTGATTTTTTTTCAATTTCGAATTCTGGCTATTAAGAACCATACAAATTGATCTATTTCTTCTTTTAAACTTTAAATTTTCTTTTCAGGGAAATATCACGAGTACAAAATAAAATGAAATAAAGGTTGGGTACCATTTATAAATAGCCTGGGGACTAGTAAGTAAATATAATAGAAAGTTAATATGGAGACAAAGAAGCCATGTAACCAAGCACCTAGAAGAATTATGGTAAACCAGGCCATCTCCAAACAAAACATATAAGCAAATGCCCTATATATGTTCATTAAGTGCCCTATTACCACACTCTTGGCCATGACTTTTTGTGTTCAGACATTTGGCTTCATACATCCAAAGAATGAGCTTTTGTGTTCATTTATTGGTTTGAGCACTAACTTGTGTTTTTTTTTATGTTTGGTTATGGGTAGTCAACTAGCACGCTTTGGTGCACATAAATGGTCATAAAGTGTGTAATCTCATTAGGGGTTGGGGGTCTAGCGTTTGGTTATGAGAAGGCTAATGTATGATTTTAGGGTTTAGGTTGTTCAATAACACGTAGTTCAAGACATTTATACCTTGTTGTAGCAACCCTAACACAATAGTATCTTTGAACCCCCCAAGAAAGGGAAATTAATGTTAATTGCTAAAGGAACACACCTTGCCAAAACTTCAAATCACTACACTTTGGGTTCCCTCCAAAAAAGGAGCAAAATCTCAAACATACCAAGGTCAAGTTCTCCTTCTTTCATTCTAAAGAAATGACTTCATCAAGTTCAAATGTTTTGAGATGTTATCTCTAGCAAGTATTGTAGAGGAAAACTTGCAAGGTTTTTTAGAAATCCTCATTCCTAATGTAGAGTGTTTGGGAAATAGACCAACAAATCAAATTCCAAAAGTGGAACAAGAGGCAAATCAAAGTCTTACAAGGGTAGAAGGATCGTTGGCATAGTTTGTACAGATTTTGAAAAATGAAACAAAGCATCAAAGTGAGGTGGTGAAGCATGAGCAAACTACATATCATCAAATTGAAGGTGTGATTATAAAGCAAATTGTAGATTAACAAATTGAAGTTGTGACTATAGAACAAATTGCAAATCAATAACAAAGAAAAATGAAATATGTGTTAGAGGATGAAGAACAAATTTTAGGGTTGTGGTGTGTAACTCAAACAAGTTGTGTAGACCAAAAAGGGTTTGCAAAACAAGGATTGGATCTAGATAAAAAAACATGGGAAGATTATAAAATAGACATTGTAGCTCAAAAACTAAATGTAGAAGATAAAAAAGAAAAAGATTAGAACATAAATGCAAAGCCAAATATAAAACTTGAAACATATCACAAGGTCATTGATATGATTTACAAAGAAAAGTTTGAGAAATTCTTGTATTACCGTTGGATACAAAAGTCCATTCGAATAGATTCTAGAAATCCAAGACCAAAAAAGTAAAGATACTAGATAGCTTGGGTCAATCTCACATTAATTCATTCCTATAGTTTACATAGCCACAACTGACATCAATTTAGTGTGGGAAGATTTTTCAAACTTCTAGGATCATATTAACAAGAATGACAAACTAACATCATATGTTATTGAATCTTATCTTGACTTGACAATTTTTTTGTGGTCTTGGGTTGGTTATAAAAAGGATAAAGGCATACCACTATTGGGCAAGGAACACATAGGCCCTACTTGCTACAAGCTTGGGCCAAAAAGGTCTAGTGGAACATGAAGACATGCAACACCACAACATTTGTCCTTCATAGGCAACGATCAACAATGTTGGACAAGGAGAATGTGCCCCTAGAGCTTGGACCACCCAACCTAAGTTAGCCTACACCAACACCACTGCCCAGCTCTAGCCAACCTACACTAACCTGCATCAAACACATTGCAGAGACCTAATTAGCCTACAATAGTAACACAACATAGATTTAATCAGTCGGTAGCATTAACACAGCAAAAACCCAACCAACTTACATCATCCCAACACCACAAGTCCCATGTGAAGCAAAATTCCCAAGCACCCAAGAGAGGGACATGGACAGACCAATTTTTGGAAGAGGCAATGGATGGTATTGAATAAGGGACCCACTCATTACGGAAGGCAAGTCGCCACTAGTGTATACCTCTCACTTGCCTATTTAATCACCTAAATGGTAAAACTAAATCAAAGAAAAGGCCAACAAGTGAATTCTAGAGCAAGAAGATGTGGGAATAATTGCATGGACCTTAACAATGCAGGAATGTGGGTTTAATGTAACCTTACAATAGCTTAAGTTGAAGGTTGCAAAAATCACCCAAACAAGACCAACACCATTCAAAAATGGTGTTCCAAGTGACTCATGGTTGCATTGGTTCTAAAATAGACATCCCAACCTAACCATCAGATAAGTTGAAGGGTTAGATGTAAGCAAAACATAAGGACTAATTACAAACTCCTATAATTATTTCTATAACAACTCGCAAAACATGTATTAATAACATAATTATAGACTAAACCATATTTGGAACTCAAATGAAATTGGGATTCAAATGGGCAAACAGGCTGGAGCCATGGTTTTAGCCAAAAGAGGGTCATACATAGTATACAACATTATTCCAAAGTCTTGCAAATGGCTTACTATGAATTTTGTAGTGAATGTTGTAAGGACAGTTCTACCAAGATTCTACATTTTTTAAGGAAAATGGACGTGTTATGACTACATCAAACAATGCAAATCGGGAACTTGTATGGCAATGCAAACAAACGCATGGATGACGACTTTTTTATTCAAAGAATTCCCTTCATTTTTTAAGAGGTTAATTCTTGGTGGTATCTCCCAAACCAATTGTCATTTATTGATACTTGATGGTCATGGGTCACATGTCACATTAAAAGCCATAGAGCAAGCAACGGATTTTGGGTTAGACATGATAACCTTGCCTTCACACACCTCACATGCCCTCCAGCCCTTAAATGTCTCTTTCTTCAAGCCTTTCAAAACAACATTTATAAAAAGAAAGAGATGCAACTATCATTATGAGAAAATATAAGGTTTTACAATTGGGCTTGCAATTGGGTTTTCCAATTGCAATGGACACTTACAACTCATGGTATTTATACAACCTTGAGTGTTATTGGACAAATTGCAACAGTTGCAATGGACACCCTATGTTGTATACAATACTGTATATGCGATGCAACTCACATGTAATTATATACAATTTCTTTGCAACTAATCCCATGTCATATTCCCACACACATTCCAACATGGCAAACAAATTGCCAAAGTGGCATTTCATCCATTTGTCAACAAATGACATATGTTAATACTTTTTGCAACTTATTTACAATTATTTTACAACTAGTTTCATGAATATAATCTTTTATTATTTCATTCATCCATTTGATGAATGAATTCTATTATTATATTTTCTAACTTATCTACAACTATTTTACAATTAGTTCAACAAATATATATTTTCATTATTTAATTCATCTATTTGATATGAATAGATTCTATCCCAATCCTTTGTAACTTATTTACAACTATTTCACAACTAGCTTGACGAATATATTCCTTTATTATTTCATTCATCCATTTCACAAATGGATTCTAAATATCCTTATCTTTTGTAACTTGTATTTTACAACTATTTTATAACTAGTTTAACGAATATTTTTTTAATTATTTCATTCATCCATTTGAGTAATGAATTTTGTTCCTATCCTTTGCAACCAACTTACAATTAAAGATGAAATGAAAATAAAGGATTTAGTGACTAATTTTCAACTTATAATGCAATTATCCAAACTTCACACAATCATTATCATGTTGTCTAGATTGTAATAGATAATGTTGAATTTCATTGGCCATCATTATTTATAAACACGAAATGGATTTGAAACTTTAAATACATTTACATTCCATGTTGAAAAATACATTACAAAAAAATTACAAAATATTTCTATCAAAAGACAATTTAATTATGAATATAAACATAATGCCCAAGCTATATAACAAAGATTTTTCTTTATCAAAACAAAAAGTCAAATCATAAAAATGATGACCCATGACAATCAACTATTTTCATTTAAACTTTATGTTTCATATATGAATGTTTTCTTCTATTCCTATTGAAATGGAACGTGGGTGTTGGATTTCCCAACATGCCTGCAAGCGATGAAAAGAAGAAGAAGAGCATGAAAATAATGTAGTGTCAATAAATCAAAAGATCAACATCACAAGCATGAAGAGGCATGAAGCTTGAGGATCGTGAAACCAAAAAGAAGAAGAACATGAGAAATATGTAGTGCCAAGAAATCAAGAGACAAATATCATGAGGGTGAAAAGGCAGGAAGATTATATTTCACTCAAATCTCACAAACCTTGAAAAACTCAAATTCTTATGAAGCTCAAAAAACTTGGAACACCATGAAGCTTAGAAGTTGATTAGAATGTTCAAAGCTCAAGAGAGCTTGGTGGTCGCCCCAAGGTGAAAAGAAACTAAAAGACCAAAAATTTTGCATAAAAAAAACAAGTGGACTCAAAGTGATGATTTGATTGAAACAGATGGTGTTGCAAAACACTATTATGAATGAGCGCCCACAAACTTCAACCATTCTCAACTTTAGGGTTCTTCAAACATTTGGCCACCCATGTCCATTTGATCTTAACCATTATGCTTGGATAGATCTACACTTCAAAAATCAATTACGAACATTTGTGTAACAAATTTGTTTATTTCTACATCCAAGTTTGGGATGTGATAGGTAATGTACATCCACCACCCTTGTTCTGGTTGCTTATAGATGCCAAATGCATCACCCATAAGATGCCATGTGTCCTAGGACTTTTTTTCTACTCTTCAGCCCCCTTGATTTGGGCGGTCATATCTCACTCAGATTTTTATACTTTTAAATGCTGTAAATTGCAACGGGTGTGCCCATATTAGGGCTATAATTTTCATTTTGACATCAAATTCAAGTGACCCAACCCCTGAATTTCAGCGACCTCTGAGCCACTATGTGTTCAGACATAAGCTGGTTTACCCCACTACCAATTGGAGTGTATAGCAATATAAAGCAAATGAAATGCTTTGGGTAGGAGCCAAGAAGAGTCCAATAAAATGTTAGTGTGAACCAAAAGTATGATGAAAGGCCTATGTCAACAAGCTACCGCTGAAACTTGAGTGGCTTCAAGGGTTTAGTGTATATTCCTTGAGTGTAAGTACTTTCTTTTCTGGTCTTTTCAATTTCCAACAATAAAGATTTGAATCCAATTCTGGCAGAGAGGCTACTCACCTAGAAAACCCAAAAAAGTTGGAATCTATCTTCCCAACTTGTAGAGGGTTTGTCCATACACACATCTCTCTCTCTCTCTCTCTCACACACACACACACATGAGGACTTGGAAACAGCCACCAACAACTGTCATCACTCACCACTGGGTGACCAACTAGATCCTTGATCCTGTCATTCCCTTGTCAACTACCAAGTGTCATATTTTATATACAAACCCCCCCCCCC
>Ga0209208_10004510_pt1 | contig 19710 bp, 9 predicted proteins | sample S1TSphfallax_3_FD_187694 | JGI IMG/M metagenome (GOLD analysis project Ga0209208, IMG submission 187694) | Host-associated microbial communities from peat moss isolated from Minnesota, USA - S1T2_Fd - Sphagnum fallax MG (SPAdes) (version 2) | ecosystem: Host-associated > Plants > Peat moss >...
AAAGGATAAATAAAACAAGGGATTAAAATGTAAGAAAAATAATAAAGATAAGGCAATGCATTGGGAAGGGAAGGGGTTAGAAAATTCCACAAAACCTAATGCATTGTAATTCATTACTTGGGGGTGGGGGACTTCTATATGTAATCAAATTCCTTTGAAAAGTTTTAATTATAGAGAAATTGGGTGGAGAAGGGTGGGGTGAAAGGGTATTTCCAAACCACGAAACTGACAATGATGCCCATGAATGATGATGATACTTGACCTAAAAGATAAACAAGACAAATTTTGCCGATATTAGAGGTGGTGAATTGTTGTAATAGGAAAGGTGACATCATTATTTCATTGCAAGTTTTCATCCATATGGCATCCATGATTGATGACAAAATGACGTGGATGTCCAAAATATCATTTGAAAATGTGACTAGGATAAAGTCATTTAAAATATAACTAAATAATAACTATGTAAATGACATGGACAAAATGATGTGTCATTACATAAACAATATGATCATACAATTATTTTATAATGATTAAAAAATGACTATTAATAATTTAATATGAATATAAATAAACATAATGAACTATAACATGTGAGGATTTGATTTTGATTAATATTATACATATAAATAATATAAAAACCTTTATCAAAGTTTTATTAAATATACTTGATATATAATCCATTTAAAATATTCAATGTGAATAAATTAGATCTTATACATTGAAATCAAATTTGAAGGTAAAAGTATGATATATTACAAATATTTTATATTTTGATTTAAAAATAAAATGAAAATGTAAGAGGTGGGAAATATATAATTTATATGTACATTAAAATTTTATTTAATTTATATATATAGGTATATAAATTTATTTATTTACTTTACATGTGAAAAAATACTATTATAACGTACAATTAGATTATATGTGTAAAAATGAATAAAATTTATAATTTCACAAAATTATTTTTATTTATTTAAATTAATTAAAAATATTTTGATCAATTTTATACATCATATTGAATGTGATTAATATAAAAAACTTAATATATATATAAATATAACTGATTTATGATCCAGTTTTGCATATTTTATGTGGATAAATTATATGGACTCATACATTTATTAATTAAATTTTGATATATTGGAAGAAATTTTTTATAAAATAAAATTTTTAAAAAAAGATTTAATATATGAATTTTTAAAAATTTATTCATGTATTAACCATAAGGTTTTTCCATTTACAAATCATGTGTTTGAATTAAAATTTTCCAAAAAATGGCCATTGAAATATTATTCAATAATAAAATTCAAATATTTTTCTTTTGAATTAAATTTACATTTTCAGAAATAATTATATAATTGTGTACATTATTTGGACAAATTATCAATGAGATATGAATTATCAAATTTGAGGTTTTGTGTAATGTTTAAATGAAGTATGGTTTAAATATAATAATAATTAAATTATTGACATAACAAGTCAGCTGGATTGGTGTTAAAGGAGTTGAATTCCATCCTTGGGGTCCAAGGATCAAACTTCACAAATGACATTCATTGTGGTCAACATTGGAGTATTGACTAAATATTTTGTACATACCTAGATTACCTAGTTTAAGTGGTTACCTAAATGAGCCTAAGACGTAGTTAATTAATGTGGTATAGTCAACCACTTAAATTATGTTTTTAACCTAGCTTAAATGGTGACACATGTGAACAATTTATAGGATGGAAAATAATTAGATTAAAAATAATTGGAATAGAGAAAAATATTAATTATAATAAATTTATAATAATAAATTCTATAAAATTTAAAATTATGTTCCCCAAATTTTTGGTATAATTTGTAATAATAAAAAGTAATTAAACAATGACTAAACTATCATTAATGATTTCACATGTGTCCTTTATGACCAATGGATGATATTTGTTGCATCATTGTGCCACATCATGTCCTAAATGACTATTGTCTTAAACAATTTGTCCATAATGGTTTTAGGTCTATTAATCAATTTTGTCCTTTATGACTGGAATATTAGTCATAAACTTAGTCATATATTTGAAGATTTATACTAGTGTTTGAAATTATTGATAAAGGCAATTGAAAGAGAAAGGGTCTAGGACTAAATGACAAAAGTGACTTGCACAAAGAGAAAAGGTGATTAAAGTTGAATGATGAAGGTGACCTACATTAAAATTTTAAAAAAATTACAATTGAACGATGAAAGTGATTTGCAGAAAATGAAGGTATGGAGCTCATTGATTAACATGACATTGGGAGAAGGAGGGTCTAGAGTTGAACGATGAAACTGATGTTGATGACTTCTGCATAGGAATACAAAGAAGGTTTAAAAGTGAATGATGAACGCGATGTTGACATCAACAACTTGCATTAATGACTTACACACACATAGAAGGTCTAAAGTGGAATGATGAAGGTGACATTATACACTTGCACACATTAAAAATAAATAAATAAAATGAAGGAGGTATGAAGTTGAGCTACAAAGGTGATGTTGGCAAGAAGCAAAGTAAACTCCTCAACTATTGTTGTTGGACTGCAAAGGCATTAACACCAAAGTGACATGTTATGGCATTGATAAAAAAATTAAGTTTAAGGAAACATTGGTTCACCCATGATTGTAGATTTTCCCATCTTTTTAATGCATTGATCCCATCCATTGGTTTGTAATGAACATTTTTACAATAACACATGGATGAATTTCATCTTCATTTAGTTTGAACAAGGCTCAAATTTGGTCCACTTGTCCAATTTTGACCTTTCATTAACAAGATGCAAAGTGATTTGGTGCTTAACAAATTTTTATTATGGCAACCGAATTGTGATACTAACAACTTATTATGAGTTTCAAGTTTACTACAAGCTCTTTCTTGGTTTGAACAACTTTTATTCCAAGAACATTTTTTTTTTGAACTAACTGAATTTGTTCATGAATTCAACATATTGATTTTGTTGGTTTGATATTGTGTGATTGTGATCTTTACAATGTGTCCATCACTACTAGAATTCTAGGTTTTTCAAATTGGGTTTTCACACTAAAAAGTACCCCAAAGTGACAACAATAAAAAAAACCCCTTAGATTTTAAAGACAAGTTGATTTTGACAAGTCTAGTACAATTGGGATGATTTTTTTTACCAACCTTAGGTTGGTGCTTTTGATTAGGTTTTGGACCAATAGCCTTTTTGACCCATGGTCATATGTGACACATTGTAAGGTTATTTTAACATCCCATGTGTCATCATTTGATAGAAGCATTATTGGTCAAATCTTGGTCTGCCAGATGGCATATGGCCATAGGGTTTGCCACATGGCATATGCCCATAGTAAGGTTTGCCATGTGGCATATGCCCACAGTAAGGTTTGTCACATGGCCATAACATTTTCCACGTGGCATATGGCCATCACATTTGCCATGTGGCCTACCACATGTATCTACCTTTCTACAATTTATGCACCTACATATAGGTTGAATAGGTCTACCTACTTACCTATGTAGGTACCCACCTAGGTGACTAGGTCCTAAACCCTACTTAAATAGAGTGATAAATAATTTTATTTTTATTGTGGGTCGAGTTTTTGATTGGCTCGTCCCAAATGAAAGTTGTATTTTATTATGATAGTGAAAGGCCACAACCTTTCATTATATAATTTTCAAAGTGAGAATGAAATGCAAAGAATATGGGATAACTTTTCAAGTTGCATCTTACTTGCACACTAGAGTAACAATTACAAATGAAGTTTTCCCCCATTTTTTTGGCATTTTAGAAGTTTTAAATAATACAACTAATTAACTAAATGTTGTTGATGAAAAAGAATTAGATAACACCAATAAAGGTTGTTGTAAGTTGACTAACATTTCGAGCCTTGGGCATTGAATGCCTTTGATGAATGGCGTAGATTTCAAGGTTATGGAATCGAGAAATCTATCGTCAACATGTCTAAGAACAAGGATTTGGTGAAGCCTTTTTTTCAATATGTTATTTCTCTTTGTTCTTCAAATTGCAAAAAAAGATAATACGATGTATCCTTCAACCAAGTAAGATTTATTTTTTCATTTTTTAAAAGTTCATTGTTTGTTATTGTTCATTTTCATTAATTAAGCTTTTGTTTTTTCAATTTCTTAGGTTTAGTTTCCATAAGTTTCTTTTTTGTTTTAAAAATTTGTTTCCATCATTTTTTTTTTGGGTCCCTTTTTAGATTTAAAAAAAATTTATTCCTTTTGTTTTAATTCATTCTTAAATTTTTATTTTTATTTTCTAATCGTAGCATCTAATCACTAATTTGTGGTATCAAAAAGTAGTGGCAAAATCAACACATCATTGAAACCGATGTGGCTTTGATAGTTCCGTTTAACATATTTACCTATCCTAGGTATAATCATGTGAAGTTGGTTGGAAACAAAGTTGCACTCTATGGTTCTAATACTAGCCTCAACAAGATTATCAATAAGTCCAATGTTCTTTCTACTCAGGAAGAATTGTAGATGTTGTCACAACCAATTTGTTAGCTAACATCTTTAAGTAGACTCAACTTGAGGTTTGGGTATTTATGTATGTGGAACTTTTTCATTCAAGGATGGATTTAAATTGAAGAATATGAACTTTGAAGAATTTGCTTTGCTATAGGTTCTTATTGGTCTTGTTCTTAAACTCTACCATGGGGCGTTTCAAAAAATTGGTGGATTGACACTACCTATTGTTCAACAGATCAACATAGACCTATCATCGATTACCCCGTTGTAGATGTGATTTCAACATTCAAAGAGTTGGCCCATCATTGTCTAGTGATTTGGCCTACTATTGAATTAGGTCTTCATCCTTTGTTTTTACACATTAAACCTTAGTGGAGGTCATGTGACAATGTTTGGTTTGTTGCCATTCATGTTGGTTGAAACCAATTACGGTTGATTGTCAACCTATTTACCATGATTTTTTTGTAATTGAAGCAAAAAAAATTGTCCAATAAGATGAATAAAGGGGTTGGGATCATGAGGATAAAAAAAAAATTCATTCCATGATAATATGTCATGGAGGTGACTAGTTATTGAGACCCAATCCTATTGGAAGTAAGTATATTTCAATTTCTTTTTCAAAGTTTGAATTACTTTTTTTTCCTTCTGAATTTTGATGTTTATTTATTTTTCATTACAAGTACAGTCAAATCGATAAACCTCAGAGATTGTGCTTTGTAACGAATTATGAGCAAAGAATTGAGGTGCGGTTGTCTTCTTCAATATGATGGAACTACATTTGATGAAGAGTTTAAGAACGATCTTGAAAAGATGAAGGTATGTGTTTGTTTTGTCTTGTTTTGTATTTTTTTTGTTTCTTTCTTCTTCATTGCATTTGGTTTCTAATTTATTTTATTTTGTGCAGGATTTTCAATTTGGTGTTGATTCAATTTTCATTTTCATGTGAGACTAACGATGGTAGGTCTTTCTATAGTTAGGGTTTTCCTTTTGTTTTTTTTCCTTTTTAACTGGTTTTGTTTTTCGTGCAAAAAATTCATATTGATGAAATTGCTTCCATGGTTTGTCCAATTCACAATTGCCTATTATTTAAACATCTTGTGTTATTGATGTTGTCCATGTCAATGGTACTAGTAATGGTGTTTCTATTGTTCATGTTAAAAAAAATTGCCATGTTGGAATTGCTAATCATTGTGTTGTTAATGTTCATATTGGAGCTTCCGGTCATGTCAGTGTTGCTAATGGTAATGACAAATCTACTAGTATTCCTAATCTTGGTCATGCAATGAGGCCTTTTGTCCATGCCAATTGATGCCAATGTTGTTAGTTCAAGGCAATTCTTTTAACCTTGTTTTAAGTTCTTCACGTTAAAAAATCAATTGTTGATGATGACGATATTTTTTGGGATGAAGCAATTGGTATTTTTGATCGTCATGAGCATCAACAATGCTTGGCATCAATTTTTGGTGTCAAAGTCATTGAGCTAAAACTAATCGAGGTTAACAATGTCCATACAACATTTGAGCATGTCTTAGTCATTTGCAGAATTGTCCTATCACCATTAACTTCAAATATAAATCTCATGTCAATTTTTACAACAATTGATGTTTCGGTGACATTTGAAGTGGGAACATCATCGACTTCAACAACATTTTGAAATTATTTTCTCATGTCGGTTCTTGTAGCAACATTTGAATTTTTGATCTTAGGTTAGTTTCTCTAGTAACATCTTGAGTGTTTTTATCCAAGTTCAATTCTATCATCAACATTTTAAGTCTCAAATTCCATGTTGGTTCCTTCAACAACATTTTTTGTTTTTAATCCTAGCTATGGGGGGCCAAAAATGTTGTCACATTATATTGTTTTCCAGGGGTATCCATGTTTGAACTTCAACCATAGCAATTTTGGAGCATATTTTTTCAAATTTTTTGCATAATATGGTAGCCCATAACACAAAGAATTCAATCAAAAAGAAAATTCATTTTTCCAACTTATATTTTGTGATTCCAAAATATATTGTCTAACAAACATTTTTTGGTTAACTATTCAAACCCAACCCTAGTGCAATCCAAAATTAAAAGCAAATTATATTATATTTCATATACCATAAATATAACCATTATTCCTTGAATTTAATCTTTTAAAATTTATTTCTTTTTTAAATAATATTAAATGTCATTAACTTTGTGAAAATCAAAATATCAAGCCCAAACACCAAAATTGAAACCCAAAACTAAATGCAACATCTTTTGCAAAAATATATTTTACATACATGTCATGAAAGTGCCCAAAGTGGTCCACCTATAATGTGCTTTCACTTGTAGTAGCTTATGTTCCAATGATACCATAAATGAAAACATCAATCACTCCAATAGCATTTTGAGTTTTTTTTGCACACCAAAAGTAGCAACATTTTTAGTTCTTTTATTTGATGTCTGATTTCTACATATGTATTTCGGTTTTCCATATTTTCACCGGATTCCAATATCCATTGACATTTTAAAAAGTTATTAGTTTATACAACCACCTTCACTTTTTTTTACCTTTGAAATAGTTTCAAAGCTTCATCATTTGAGTTTCATTTTGAGCTTTTTCATTTGCCATTTTTTCTGGTAATAAATACAAATTGGATTTCTTTATGTTATTTTCAAATTTTGATTAGTTATTTGAATTTCTCAAAACTCCATTATAGAGGTGTAAAAAAATTATTTATTTGAAAATTTCAATTTTACGAAATTGAGGTTTTTTAATAGTAAAAATAAAATAAAAATAAAGAAAGAAATTTTAAGTAAAAAATAAGTAAAAGAAATAAACCCTTAAAGAAGATTTTTTTAAAAAGTGTGGATGTGTAATTTCCAAAATCTAAAAGGCCCGATGTTAGCTTGGCATGGGCCTTACATATTTTGGAAGTTATACCTCCAAAATTTGTGCTAAAGAACTACCCAAAAATACAAAGAGAAAGTCTCATTGATTCTTTATGAAAAGGAAAATGTCTAAAAATGAATTCAAAACTTATGAAAGATAGACAGAAATAAAAACAATCCAAGGAATGATGTTTGAAAGTGAAGGAATGCATCTAGTTTAAGGAAAAATCATTTTACAATTTTCTTTTCATAATAATATTTTTTTCCAAAAAGGATTGATATTTTTAATAATAAGTTTGGAACAAAATTTAGAATACCATGCATGCATTTTATAAACACACTAAATAAAAGGTTGTGGAAAAAGGATAATACTCTATTCATTTTTGTTTATTCATTTTTGATCTAAAGATTGTGTTTATTATCGTAGTACCTAATCTAGTCAGGTAATAATTAATTAAAAACAAAATTGTTAAAAAAATTGACAAATATTTGGCTACCACATGAAAATTTTAGAAAAAGGTATAGGGAAATGTCAAACTTTGAACCACAATTTCCTACATTTATAGAAACGACATAATGACAAAACAAATCTTCTTTTATCTAATTGCTTGTCATAACTTATGACTAGCAAGGACTTGTACATGCATCCTATTTGATAAATGCTAAGTTTACAATTATGCAATGTGCCATATGTTGTATTATCCTTTTGATGATTAATTAAAATAAGGTTGTTTTGACTAAACAAGTATTTTATTAATTAACTATTGAATGCCACTTATGACTAACCTTATGTTAATAACTACCTTTATCATCATTGTTTAAGCAAGTGTTGGGCACTTACCCAGTTTGGTAGTTTAGAAACATTGGTGCCAATTCCAAATACCTAAAACAAAACCTAATGAAAATTAAGAAACTCATAAATAACTACAATTGGAGAACTAGTTGGTGGAGGAATCAACCTAAAAACCTACCTTCATTTCTAGGTTATATGGGAACCAACCTAAGGACCTAGGAACCAAACCTCTAGTTCTTTCTAATTTTTTGATAAATGGACTGAATGGTTGATTAAGTTTTATGTTTAAAACCTAAACCAAACCCAACTTTTTCAAAAACCCAATTTCAATTATGGTTATAAAGATCAGGTTAAAGGTTTTTTTTAAAGGTTTTATATTTCATTTATTTGTGTTTCCATCAAGATTTCTACTTTTCACCTCCATCACCTTGCACTTTGTTATTCATCAATATCACAAAAAATCCCAATTATAATTTAGGGTTTAATGGTTTTTTTTCAAGGTTTTACTTTTCATTTTTTTTCATGTCTCCATGAAGCTTTCCACTTCCATACCCTTGCACTTTTCACCATTGAACCATCATCATGAATTTTACAATATTTCCATTGTCATGTGTTTTGTAGATCATATCCATTATGTTGCATTCTACATCAAATCTCCATTGATTTACACTTTGTAGGCTTTCTCATAAAAATTTATGATTTATAATGTACAATTCATCTCCATCTTTGCAACATTTAGGTATGGTGTTTTATATAACTTGCTCCTCTCCATCACATTATTTGTGTCAAGTTTATATATCATGATGTTCATGTTGTTCAATTGTCCTCTCCATCATGTTGTTCACATTGTCTCTCCATCACATTGTTGCATTGTCTTTTTAATGCATTGCCGTATGCCTTTATAGGTTTTCTCCGTTACTATTTGTTCTTTGTGTTTTTCCATCACAATTTCCACCACACCTGGGATTTTATTTCATTGTGTTATTTGTTATTTCACATTATTTTTCTATATGTTTTTTTGCTTTTGTAGGTTTCGTTGTTTAAAATCACCTTGTCCATCATCCTTCATAAGCGAGGTAATTTTTTTTGTTATTATTATTATTTTGTTTGTGCTTGTCCTTTATCAATCTTTATTTTCTTATTTATCAAGGGTCAATTTTTTTTTTGTTTATCAAAGGTTGGTTTTTTTCTTTGGTTACATTTTTGGGAGATGGAAAATCTACCCCATAAAAACAAGCCCTCAAGTTTATAATGTGGTTGACTTTACCATTGACCATGAAACCCAAACAACTCAAATCAACCCATCTAGAACTTGAACAATTGATATGTGTTTTGTGTTACCATGTTGCACATGCATGATTTTAAAAAGGCATCATTAGCTACAAGTCTACCAATGAAATTTTAGCCTTTCAAAAACATTTGGAGATAATTCAACACAAAATCTAATGTGGACAACAACAATCTATGGCCCTTCAAAGGTGTGTCTCAAATCCATAAGTTTGGGTGTTATCCAATATTGTTTTTAATACATTGGGGTCTATGGTCAACCAATGTTTTGTCAAGCAAAGTCAAAGCTACTAGTTGTTGTTTGATGCACTTGTTGGTGTAATTTCCATTATCTTTTAAACATAGGTACAATGTTTGACACTTAATTCCTTGAAAACACAAGATGTTGATGCATAATTTCATGTTTTATAATGGATGTAAAAGCAAACAGTAACAATTATGGAACCTTTTCTTTCACTTATGTTGTTCTTTCATAAACATAAAGCTCATAACATGTTGAATATGATGTTGGATTAATGTTTCAAAGGCTTGGGGCATACAATGTGTTAGGAAGGAAAGAGTTTAGTTGATTGGAAGTGAGTATGACAATGATATTTTATTTCTTAGTTCATGCATATAAGTTTTAGTTACAATATGTTACAAGTGAAATTGTTGATGCTTTTATAGTGAATAGTTTTGAAGGTACATCATTGTATGACCTCATGGAAACTAATGAAAAGATTACTCTATCAATGGTAAAAGAACAACTAAATCATTACAAAATAAGGAAGGTGAGTGATAATGAGTGCACATACCCTCTTGCATGGTGGAAAGTTCATGAACCACAATTTTCTTACATTTCTTTTGTGGTCCGATAGATTTTAGGAATTGTTGGGTAACATGTAATTGTTGATGTTAATTACACATGTTAAGTACAATATAATCCACCATTTGTGCTTGATGAAATGAGAATTAGAATATGGTGATTTGTCCATGTGTTAGGGTTTTATTGCACATAAGTCTTAAGGGATGAAAGTTTGTGAATTAATTAACTATATTATATTTGACTTTCAATGTGGTTTCAATTAAGAATAGTTGAAAAGGCCCATTGGCATCTAGTATTTTATCTTCTATTTTTTGTCCAATAAGAATATTTTTGTTTGTTTGTTTGTTTACCTATTTGTGTCGTTCATGTTTACCTCTTCCAAGCCTAACTACCTCATTGCTTCTTCCTACCCACCTACATGGATATGAAAAAACAAACTATCATGTGCATTCTCATATCCATGTTATGTATATAAAAACTTTAATAATATATTTTTATCATTAAGCTTATTTACTTAACCCTTTTCCCCTTAGTATCTACATGGACATGAAAGATTAACCATAAATCATGATGAACTATTAACAACCATATAAGAGCATACAAGAAAAGAAAGAAAGAAAGATAGGGGATTTTGCTATCTTTGGAACATAATTACATTTTTTTCAAATTTTGAGTGTTTGAGGATTGAAAGGTTGAGAGTTGTGTGAGAATGTTTGAGAATCCAACACAAGCTTGATAAGCCACAAATGCATTGTTATAGGTTGTGACAAATAAATTACACAAAATAAATATCACAAATGTATTGAATTTTTGCTTCAGTTACATTTATGATTCAATTTTATTTTATTTTAATATATTCATTGTTTTTTATGTTTTTTATTGGGTGAATAGAAGTTCAAGTTTCACAAACAAGTTTTCATTATGGAGCCATTGTGTATTTTATGGAAATATTGGAATTTGGAAGCTTTGAGTTTTTAAGTTGATTGTATCACATTTAGGGTTTTTTTTCAAATTTGTCAGTTATGTGGATTAGCAATCCTCCAAAAAAACATTTAACCAAGGTTGGCTACATGATAAAGGGAAAATTTAAAAATATTTTGCAACCCCACTATAATTTGGTGACATCCTAGAAAGGATGTTTTAAATCTAATGAATTGAACTTTTTTTTCCTTGACATATGGTCAATTTGTGTAATCTTTTCCAAATAATTATTTTGATGGATTAGAAGGCCCTATTTTTTGTTGCCAAGTGGTGAAATTTTACCCCTAAAAAAGATTGATCACATCTAGTTAAAAAATGATGAAAGTTAACATTCCTTTTAATTAAAAAATAAATAGAAATGCAAGTCAAGATGTATGATTTTTGTATGTATTGTGTTGATGTAGGTAATAATTGCAAGTTCAATTGTGAGAGCCATCTATTGTGCAAGTTGTGTGGGTGTTGGATGTTTCAAAGTTTGTTTGTGGGATGTTTATGTAGGTGCAAGACTATTTTCTTACATGGGGATGGTCTTTTGAAGTTAAATTTATGTACAAGTTGTTTATTAGTGTCCATGTTTGAAGTGTAGCAAAAAAATCTACCTTATATTCATGCTTGTGACAATTTTCTAGACTTGGCCACACATTGAGTACACAAATTTGCCGCCACTCCCAAACACTTAAATCCAATTCTACTACCATTTCAAAATTCCATAGCCAAATTTGCTACCACTCCCAAACATTCAAATCCAATTCTACTACCATTTCAAAATACCATAGCCAAATTTGCTACCATAGATCAATTACCATAGTGAAATTTGTTATGATAGGAAAATACAATAACCTTGATGCCATTAAAAAAAATGTCCTTTGTAGCTAGTGATTTAGTCAATTAAAAAATGTATATTACAAATGGAACCTCATTTTCCCCACAAAAGAAGCCAATTTGGCAATTAAGGGATTTACAAAATAAATAAATTGGTCATATGGGTATATAGGTAGCCAAATTCAAAAACCTTGTTGCCAAACATCAGACAAACAATTTTAATGTTTATTATATTTAAAAAAGGATTTTAAATGTACTATTTGTTGTGCTTATCCTTTCAATGTAAATAGTTCTTGATGTGTACAACAATTTCTTAATGACATATTTTGTGTTGAACTTCAACTTTCACAAAGAAAAATCCAACCAAACCAACCAGCCTATGCTTTCATTGATGAAAATTTTAGCTTCCAAAATTGGGATAATAAAATTGGAATGAGGTCATATTAGTCCCTTCTTTCCATTCTGGCCACAAGCCTTGTTAGGTGAGGGAGAAAAAAAATGTCCTTTCTTTTCATTCAAATAATAAAACTTTTCCCATTAAAATAGAGAATTTATTAAACTCTCAACACAAATTCCCTTTGCTTCTTGACAAATTTGAACAATTTGATGCAACTTTAACCAAAGGTGATTTAATTATCTTAACCACCATAGCTTGGCCTTCTAGCCATCATAGTGAGGTATTATTGGGAACATGTTGGGGAACACATTTGAAACTTGAGGAGCCAAGTTGGAACTTGATGAGAACTCATTGAGAACAACAAAAGTTCAAAACAAAAGTGTAATATTTTTTGACCTTTTTGTGGCTGAATAATTCATTTTGATGTTTATTCTAGATGATTTATTGGCTTTCCTCATGTAACCCAAAGTTACATCCATTATAAAATAGAATTTTTGGGTTCCATAATAAGGTTAAAAAAGACCATACTCATTCGTTAGATACAGTAGCACACAATGAACATTCTTCTTTGTATTTGTTTGGCTAAGTGTTTTTTCACAAAATATGTTGTTCACATATGCTCAAAGCTAATGTGATTGCAAGCTTATTGCATATTGTGTTCAATATAAGCTTCATTTTGCAAATGGGTTTTACTATGGTTGTAGCATATTCTTGATGTGTGTGGCTCACTAGCCTCATACTATTTTCAATCAAAGGACTCTAATTTGAAGGTTCTTATGGGTTTGGTGTCTCACCTATTAACCTTGGATTACATAATTGCAACCTGCCCTAGGCTAGAAGTACACCTGTGGAAGGGCCTTGCACATCCAAATTCATCTATCTGAGACCTACGAAAAGACATCCCTCCATGGAAAAAAAATTTACACAATTGATTTCTTTGGACTATTGAGTATGACAATTTCACACAAATGGACTACTTTCCTAAATATCTCAAACCTCCATTTGCTTCACTATTATGTTCATTCAGTTATTTCAACTAAATTAAATCATGGTGATAATTAATAGTCTAAAATGGGTTACAACCTTCAATAGACAAAAGAAGTGCAACAATGAGAAACTGAAATCTTCCAAACAGGAGCCAATTGCATAAATTGCACAGAACTCCAGACCATATACAAATAGACATCTTTCCTTCCCTCCTTGCGCCACGAAATCCCATCCATCCAGACCCACAACAACTGGATATAGATTTTCAGAGATTAAAAGAAGCTGAAGCTTACAGTAGAGAAATTTACCCAGCAGTACAACAGAACAACAGCAACTTGGCATCGTTTTTGTGGTTGTGTATACTGTTAGATTTTATCATGGACAGTAGTGTCAGCTCCACCAAGGGACTTGTGTTGGCCAAAGTTGCTCCTGCTATTTGACCATGTGATGCACGTGCACAAGACCTCCTTGTCCTTGTCCTCCTCCTGCTGCTGCACTGAAGTTGGCAGCTGCTCAAAAGGAGTTTGTATCAACTTGAGCTGGCCATAAAATGTGGGGTATGCCACCCCATGGGTGGTTTGTAAGGAGCTGGCATCCGGGCCGGCTTTGCAATATACCCACTTCTAATAGAATCAGTTGTCAAACATTGTTTGCTAGAGTCAGGCATGCTTGTTTTCAAAACACCAGTTTCTGCAATTTGAAGAGGATGTATGGGTTTGCTGCTTACAGGTCCTAAACTAGAAGCCTCTGAGTACACAGAGAAGGAAGCTAACTGCTGAGGCATTAACCAAATTGCTGAAACATGGGTGGAGCCAGCTTCACTAGAGGTACTTGTTTCTAAGCTTTCAAATACGGGATTTGAGAAAAGGCTGCCTGTGTTTCTGGAAACCAGGAGCTTATTCAATCCTGAAGATTTCTCCATGTGAGCAAAACCATTCTGCTGCTGCTGTGTGGTGAAGCGACCTACCTCCCCAAAATGCTCACCCCATATATCATACAAGTTTGAATCCTCAATTCCTAGTCCATGCACTCCTCCTCCCTCTGTTGTTGCAAACTTGTTGGTGTTGGTTTTGTTGTGAGTGACAACATGACTCTCATGGGTTCTGAGTGATTGCTTGGTGATTTTGGCACCTGGAGCTCGACATGATGGAGCAATTGTAATATTGGATTTTTTCAAAGCAGGATCAACAGAAAGGTTTTGTTTGGTTTCTGGAGATCGAGCACTGTAAGCTGGGAAGGAGGCGGAGATTGACAAACTTGGCCTTGATGTCTCATGTTGCTGCTTTAGAGTTGTCGTCCTTTTGTCCCAATGTGAGAATATGCTGAGCTTACTCTTAGAACTACTCTTGTGCTCAATTCCTTCACTAAGCAATGCTGACTCAGATGTCCTGGTGGTGGCGACATAGTCATTGCCAGTTCCATTCCCTCTAGCCAATGTATCACTTCTGTGAGTCACTTGTTTATTGTAAGTAGCCACTTTTGGTTGTTGTGCTAGAGGTGCTGGTACTGGATCCCCAAGGTGTGCACGACCAGATGGAACTTCGAAAGGAGAGAGGGGACTAGCTGGTAGCACAAGACTGGCAGGTGTTCTGGGTGATGCAGGTGAGAAGGGAGATGAAGCCCCACTGCTGCCTCCAGGGTTGGAGGAAGCATCATGGTTCACACAACCAGCACTACTACCTTTCTTCTTCCGTTGCCTTCGCTTCTCTTTGTCCATCATGAATGCAGACTGCCGGTGCTGCTGTTGCTGCTGCACAGGATGGCTAAAAGGCTGTGACTTTTGGAGCATGAAAGTTCCCTTCCTTGGAGATCCTACCAATGCTGATGACCCGGAGCAAGTATTTCCCATTTGTTGACTTTCCAAACAGGCTTCATTAGAAGAAATGGTGTAGTTTTCTGATGCAGAGATCCCCCGTGTCTGAATCCTCTTCCCAGAATTCCCTGCTTTCCGTTTGCTATTGCTCAATGATCCTGAGTGATTCTTCTCTTGACCAGACTTCATTTTCTGCGGTGAGTCTGATGTCAATGACCTAGAAGAAAGCTTAACTCTAATATGTGGTAATTTGGGTGGAGAAATGGCTATTGGAGTATGAGCATTAGAATCAAGGGCTAATCCCAAACTGCCTGCTATGCTATCAACAATAGTGGAAAGAGCTCTGACACCTATCAAATTGCAAACATTTCTGATGAGTCCTAACCCGAGAAATGGATCAATATGGTCCAAACTCCAACAACTCTTTGATGCACCATTACTGCCTCGGGTTGGTGGTGGCAGTGGGTCATTCGAAAATGTAAGCATCCAAAAGCAGATTGCCACAACAGGCAAGAATACAAATGCTGATACATCTAGTAAATTCAGCTCTTTGGGTTTATCTGCCTGAGCACTCATGATAGTGATCTGGCGTGGAGAGTTGTTCAAATCTGCTGCTGAAAGATACTTCCGTGTTCCAGTACGTCTTTGAAAGCCCTCAAAGATTACCTGTTGCACCAATGGACTTCCATCTGTAACCTCCGCTGCTGCCAGATCCTGAACTAGTTGATCTCCACCTTTTCCCATAACAAAGTCCAGAGATGGAAGCAGGTTGTGTGCTTCTGTCGGTGCAGAAAGAACTCGGTTGGGAAGCAGAGTTTCCAACTGCAAGTTCCAAGTGCTGTTTGACTCATCCAGCACTCCTCTATGGTCCTCATTGACCTCAGAGCTGGAAGAACACACCAAAGACTCTAAGATAAATGCAGCATTCTGAACTTCAGAAGTTCCAAAAACCTCGCGCATCTCCTCCATCTGCAAACACACAGACAGTCCCCATTGGCACTGATCAGGTTTGAATTCAATATGAAAAACCACTTGTGAGAGTTCACTGTATCATGTCCTTAGTGCCTCTAAGGACCTTACTATGTGGTTCAAGAACTATACAGTTGACACAGAAGGTGAAATTTACCTGTAATGATTCACTGGGAGTGAAACCTGGAGAAAGTAGCACATGCAAATGTTTTTGATCCCCTGTGAAGTTCAGTACATGTGTTGTTGGTGGGCAAGTTGAATCTGCTGGTTCACCACAGTACAAATTGAAAGGTACAAGCAAAGAAGCATCATGCCAGCTTCTTTGTGTATTGTGTGCAGTGTCTAATCTCTCCCATCCTCTGAAGTCATCAACTTCCACCTCCAGCTGCATACTAAAGTTTGCAATGGCATGATTTCGATGGAGTTCCAGTTTCCATGGTTGATGGGTGGGATTGCTTGGACTTCGAGGGCTGTAGCAACCCTGGATATGTCGCCTCTCTCCACCAAAAATGAACCTATCTGTTTCTGTAGTATATTCCTCACGTTCCTTGCTTGACCTAGATTGGTTTTCTGGCACAAAAAGCACCTCCTTGAGTATCAATGCGTCCTGAAATGGGTCATGGAAGAGTACGGTTGTGCATTCCACTGAGAATTCAGCCATGTCTGTACATTCCAGCATATTATAGTCCATCAATGGGTTCATTTTCAACTGGAAGAGTAAATTGCAAACCACAAATTTCTAGAGCAGTCCACAACAACTGAAGACAATGTACACAATCCTTTCTTGTCGTGCGGCACCACAAACCAAAATACACAACTCCACCAAAGTCACAAAAACTTAAGACTTTGGGAAAAGAAAAATCAGAGCTACAAACGTATCAGCATCATTACTCATTCCTGGGCTGATGACTGACAGAAAGACAGACAGACATGAGAATGCTCCATGAAAATTGCTGCTTCACCAACTTTGCTATATAAAAACCTTTGCATCTCCTGTCTGTATTCTGTGATGCCAATGAAACAAAGAAAGCAGAGCTTAAAATTCAGGGTTTAGAGAGGCAGAGAGAGATGAGGATGATGCCATACCTATAGCAACCCCATCAAGCTGGGGTGCATCATCAAATAGATCTCCTACACAATTCTCCAAATGTAAATGCTGCACTTCCTCTGCTCCCCACACCAAGCAAGGTGTTGCCAAAAGAAGAAGCAGCAATAATGACCATGCTACAATTGACATCACAAGCTGGTAGTGTACCACCAGTGCTTCACCACCACTGTACCACCAATCTGACCTGCAAAACAAAGACAAGACATAGAATTCATTCCACAAATTACTGAGCAGCTCAAGAGATGGTGTATCTGCTGCTGCCATCTTGGAAGGGGTTCAGGGAAAAAAAAATGGTATCAAGTCCAACAGTGAAAATCTTTGTGCATCTTGAGCAGTTTGCAGACAAAATGGGTTTTGAAGTCTAGGATGACAAACCAAGTAGCCCAGAAAAAGTTCAGGAGCAAAAACAAGGAACAAGTAGTGTGGAGAGAAGAGAGAATTGTTTTGCTGCAAGTGGGATGAGGAATAAACCGGATTGTTCTGCGCTTGGTGCTTCGGAATGGATGATGATAATGATGATGCAGTTGTGGTGAGTGTTGTGAAATTGATTGTTGTGCTTCTTCCAGAGTCCAGATGCTTTGTCCATCTTGCAGTTGTTCATCATCAGGAGCATACAAAGAAGAAGCCACGGAGAGACAAAGAAACAGACAGAGGAGGAGAGAGGAAACTCCAGGAACTCTCACTGGTGAGAGCTCTTCGGACACCGATGGAACCGCACCTGAAGAAAACAGCAAGAAGTCTGGAAACACCTGCGGCCCTGACGCATATAGGAAAGCTATCACTCCTGTCATATCTTTTTACCACAAGAAAGAAGCTCTCCTGCGGACCATAGCTTGCTCTTCGAAAGCAACAACAAAAGTTTACTACCAGAGAGAAACAAACAGCATGAGCTTCTTCATGACTACACCATCAAAGGCAAGGAGAGCTTAAGAGCTGCAGGAAGGAGCCCGAAGGGTAGAAGAAGAAGAAGAAGAAGAAGAAGAAGGGGGGAAACAAACATAAAAAAGAAGGAGAAAAAACACCATGAACATACAGTTTGCGTCTCCACGATCTCCAACAACTGGTTTATAAAAAAGAAAAAAACTGAAAGGAAACTTGAAGAAGAAGAAGAAGAAGAAGAAGCCCAAAGTCTGTGAGCTTTGCTGAACTTGTGAAGAAACAAAAGCAGATACAGTACTTGATTGAAAAGGCAAAGTTTCTCTGAATTCACTGTCAGAGAATCAAAGAGACCCAAATCACCACCCAACCTGACCTTGCTTACAATATTTCTACAACAAATGGATTACACAAAACATGCAAAAACCAGAAATCTCTCTCTCTCTCTCTCTCTCTCTCTCGCTCGCTCAAAGAGCAAGTCTCTATACGGCAAGAGTTTTCATCTACGAGAACAACAACAACAAAAGAGTTTCAAAGCTTAAGAAAAGCTTTGAGCATTGGGAATCTCTCTCCCCCTCAAACTTCGGGATTAGAAGGGGGGAAAAAAAAAACAGAGAGAGAGTAAAAAAATTGGATAATCTTTGTTGAAGAAGAAAGAAACAACAAGCACACAATAGTTTTGGGGATGGAGGAGTTGTTGTTGTTTCTTCTCCTTCCTTCGTCCAGGGGAGAAAGCAATTCTTCAAGGCCGCAGAAGAAGAAGAAGAATAAGAAAAAAAAAGGGGAAAACAGAAGACTTGTGGTGCAGAAGAAGAAGACGAAGAAGAAAGAAAACCAAAATGAAAAAAAAAGCTTGAAATATGAACAGCAAACAACAACAGTAGCAGGTTGCAGAGATATTTTGAAAAAAGCAAAAGAATTTTTTTTATGCACATTTTGAACAAACAAAATCAATTTTCTCAAGTTCCTAATTCTCAACAACAGTTGAGGTTTTTTTTTTTTTTTTTTTTTTTTTTTTTTTTTTTTTTTTTTTTTTTTTTTTCCAATTTTTTGTTACCGAATTTTTTTTGGGGTGAATTTTCCGAAATTTCTAGCAAATTTAGTCGAATTTACACCAAAAAAAAAAGTTTAAACACATTTTTCCAGAAATTTCTCAACCTTTTATTTTGTCCCAAAAACCGACAATTTTTCTCCCCCAAAAGTCACTGTGAGCCAAGAATGATGATGATCATGAACTACAGAATGGTCCGTTTAGGTGCCATTCTGTCCAGAACGGTCCAGGTCAGTGATATTCTGCCTCCTGGTTGGAGGAAATAAAATTCATGACAGTACGATGATGATGATGATGATGATGAACTTTGGAATGGTCCAGGTAAATGTCATTTTTTTTTCCAGAATGCTCAAGAATGATGACATTCTGCCCTGTGAGATGATGCCTGTTACGAAATTTGAAGAGCCCATATTTTAGGGTGGGACAAATTTCCCAGCAGATACTGAACAAGGGCAGAATGTCATCAGTCT
>Ga0209208_10004511_pt1 | contig 19707 bp, 18 predicted proteins | sample S1TSphfallax_3_FD_187694 | JGI IMG/M metagenome (GOLD analysis project Ga0209208, IMG submission 187694) | Host-associated microbial communities from peat moss isolated from Minnesota, USA - S1T2_Fd - Sphagnum fallax MG (SPAdes) (version 2) | ecosystem: Host-associated > Plants > Peat moss >...
CCCTCTTATAGAAATCACACTATATAAATGTGCCAAAACAACTATGGGCCAAAAACCAACTGATAGGGTCAATGTGAAGTTGGATTCAATTCAAGGCTCAAGTATTACAAAAACAATTTGTTTTCACCAGTACAACTCAAGCCAATGTCACAACTCAAGCTAATGACGATGTGGTGCCTTTGCACCTGAAACCAACAATAACATGTTGCCACCATAGCTAAAGCCACAAGAAAGCAACAAAATTGTATTCAGAGCAAAATTAAGCTGTTGCCATCCATCCATCCTTCATGGTGCACTGGTGGGTGCTGGTTCACTGTGCAATAGGCCACAGTGAACCAGCACCCACCAGTACACCATCCACTGGATGCCTGTGCACAGTGAACTGGTTTAAAATAGCCAACATTATTGAACACAAAAGCATTAAAAAGCCTCCAAATTAGAAAGCCTAGGCTTCCACACAACTCAAAGAGAGAGCAAGAATTGTAAGAATGCTACTATATTTCATGGCTCAATTTGTTGCACATCTCCTCAGAGCTATGAATCTTAGTCTGCTGCCCTGAACCAAAAGGTTACAGAGTTATCATTGAGCTGCTCCCGCCAGATAAAGTCTTTACAGTTGGACAAGAAAACAAGCAGCAGCAGAAACATATAAGCCAAATTGCCTACTTGTTTCCCACACAATGTTTAGTTTCGCAGCTGCTTCATGGCACAATTGGTGAACTACGAGTTGTATACAAGGTGATGATCCTATCAGGGTCCACATTGAACATCCAGTCTTCAGACTTCCATGCAGCCAATTAAGCTCAGGTAAAGGGACCATTGATTATTTAGTGTCACACCAACAGAGCTCATTAGGGGGCATTTAGCATCTTTCTTCGTTATTTGTCATTCTTACTTGTCATTTGATGGTGCACCCTGGTCCTGGAACACCTCACCATGCTACAAAAGCTCTACATATATCCCTTCAATCTCTTCCTAAACCATGGGTCATACATACAGTGATTAATTTCAACCAAGATTTTCAATGAGCACAAGAAATTTCTTGACTTCGAATTAAACTGAAAGTTCAATTGGACTACATAGACCTACCTCACCCAGTTTAAACCAGGATGTAATGGCCTGTCAGCAATTTTGCAGTGTAATTGGAGGATGCCTTGAATCTGTAAGATTCACTCCTAGGTCAGGAGGTCATCTTACGGAAATGTAAGAGCCCACTGTTGTTTTTCCTTGGTCTGACACTGTCACTACACATGGTAAGGCCCTTCAATGGGTATGTTACCAGAATTCAGTGCTGCTGGCTGTTGCCTCAGGCAGGCACCTTATTCTGGTACTGCCCCCATCCATGGGCCTTACCCATCACAAAATGACTGGCCACGCATAAATACACATAATCTCATATGGGACCAGAGGAAGAAATAACATGTCATGTTCCAAACTAAGCAAGTGCTCTGTGTCAGCAGACAAATCCTTCTGTTGATATTTGAATTCACCCACATGAGAGTGGTGCTGGAGCTTGGCAACTTTCTAGCTGCAATCTCTGCCCAAAAGAAGACTCCATACAAAATAGCAGCACATCTCAATGAATGAAAAAATGGTGATGAGCTTGACTTCTTAGGCGTAGAACATAGAATCAAACCTACCAAATGTACATCAAGAGAATACCCTGCTGCCAATTGTCTTACATAGGTTGGCTCAGTATGACCACACAAAGTAGAATGATGTTCACATTGATGAATTGTTGGGATCTCCAAACATCAGCAAACAAGCTGTCACCCCTACTCTTTGTCTCCATCAACAACATGACCAGTCTTCTGACTCAATTTTTCTCCTCCTGTGCAGATCCCATGACAAGTCAACAGAGAGCAAATACTGCTGATCATGAATCACAGTATTAGGGCTGCAGTCAGTATAGGAGGGAGAGACAGACCCAAGATCTCAGTCATTGCAGATATCCCAACAGAAGCAGTTGTGTACCAAAACATGGAGCATGAGAGAGCTGGATGCAACTCCCAACCCTCCATGGACTATACCAAGATTTCTATGAAGGGATCATGACAAGTGCATAATGTCTGAGGATAACAACTTTGGCCATGCAACTATAGTCTAACAAGCATACTTAATTCTCCTACCCTTATGAAAATCTGGGGCAGAAGTATTTCTATACTTTAGTGAGGCCCACTGCATGTTGCGGAAACATCTCCACTGCAACTAATTGGTTCAAAATACATGAGCCCTACAGTCTAGAGTGAGAAATAATGAGGCCAGGATGCCCTGACCAGAGAGGAATAGAGAGAGTTCAGTCCCAAACTAAAGATGCCGGCTTTCATACCAAAGGTGATCAATGCAATAGGAAGCTACTTAAGATGAAATTGGCAATCAAGCTGACAAGGGAACTGATGTCATCACATTGAGCTATTGCAAAGGTACGAAGAGCAGTATGGAGCCTCAAATAGTTTCTAGAAACTTGCCTGTTCAGAGTAGATTCTGCAAATTTAGAGCACTTCAGGTCTAAGCAGTAAGGAACCTGCTTGCGAGATCTCATAGAATCAAGCCTGCAAACTGTACATCTAATGGCACTGCAATTCAATTCTGAAGCTGCAACGACCTAATCTGGTTTAAGTAGAAATGAAACTACCCAAATAAATCATGAAACACATATTTGCTAGATGACTGTTGCTTCCAAATTGAACTAGTTATATTTCAAGTTGCTAGCATCCTCAAACACTCACAGAGTGCTTGGACATGCGCAGTATCATTACAATTATCGGACACTAATGGACAGGGTTCATAATATTGGTACATCATCAACACTTATCATTGGCTTATTTAGGGTTTCATGGTCAAAAGCTTTGACAAGGGCCAAAAGAATGTCATCTAAAGTTTAATGCCACATTTCACCATTCTGAAACAGAGTAGGAATGACAGACCTCAAACATAATTGGTGAAGTTTGGTTGGTTCATTGCCAGTGCAAATGCTCGATTAAATCCACCATCACTACGCAGTTTGTTTTGTTTTGGCAAAGCTGAGGTGATGTGTTCTTCAAAACCAATTCCAGATCTCAAAATCCCCTATTGTCCAGATTCAAATAACAAACTGATTCAACTCGAGCTTTAGTGCAAGAGATGACCCAATATGATCTGAACAAAGATTCCGGTTACCACATGCATTGCCTTTGATGCCCCTTCATCCCTCAAACTGATTCATCACCACTACTTTCATACTGGGTAACCAATCAGTTTTCGAACCCCAAGCATGAATCACTTGAGCTTCAGACCAATGCGCCTGGTGCATCATCCCAGTACCAATTGCGTGCCCGAGTCATCCCGTTTTTGTGGAACGTTCTGGGTACAGGCCATTGTGCCCCTGAGCTCATCCAAATTCCTCACAGGCACCTTAAGAGGCACAATGGCCTGTACCCAGCATATTCCATACCATAATGGTTTTCATGATCTACACAAAGGGCATGTGAGTGTACAGAATGGGCATGAGGATTTTGAACTTGATGGTTAGGTCACACCAGACCCCAGAAGACCTGTTCATTGTGCCTTGTACTGGGAGTAAAAAGAGGCAGAAAAGGTCACATGAAAACCATTATGTACCAGAGAAGGTGCTCCCTAGAGTGCATTCTGCATCCTACTGAGCTTTTTATGGCAAGGCTGATAGTCCAAGACCTGAAGGCAATTACTACGTGCAGAATGCCCCCTAGGGAGCACGTTCAATGGCATAAAGGGATTTCTGAGGGCAAATTCTCCTAAAAATGGTGCTCCAGTTTTCCTCATAACCAACACCTCCTTCAAAATTGGCAGTTTTTTTTTTTTCAAAAAGTCCATATTCTTCTGCAATCGAAGAAGCCTGAAAAGTGTGCATAATCCTTTATGCGGAAAGTAAGGCCCATGGGTGGGGTCATTTTTATAGGATGAGGCTGTAGCCAAGTTCAGCCCTGCATTTCTGGAGTGTCCTTCGCATGTGGGCATTGCCAATTAGAAAGCACAAGTTAACTGCTATCATAAGCTTAAACATACATAGTTGACTAGGCATGAGGAGCAAGAGGCACATTATGCCTACAAAATGCATCTTGTAGGTGTGACTGGGCCAATAAGGGTAAGGGGCCACTACAAAAATTCTTTCAGTTCTTCGCATACTGAAGAAATTCTACCAGTTTATCCCATCGTGATGAAGACTTAAAAATAACTACAGTTTTCACCCACCTTTAGTTTGTAATGGTCACCTTCGAGTACCCTTACTATCGCTAGATGGGGGATAGAGGGTGGCTATGTACAATTGCTATTTGCAGAAAGAAATTCTGGCAGAAGATACCTCACTGACTGGCTGAAGTACACGTCTTTAGCTAGGGTGAATTTCATGGAAAGATCCTAGTCCAATGGATTATTCCCTACAGGTAAATATTAAATACATAGTTTTGATGCATTGTAGTAGGCTAAACTATGAGGCTGGATTAAATCAAAATAATACCAAGCAGCAAAGGTCACCAATCCCTTGTTAATAGTTAATACCAAGTAATGAATACAAGCTTGAAAGATCCATTAATATTCCTGGGAAAGGGCTTCTAACATCATGCCCTTCTATTTAAGAGATGTCTTAAGCAGATGTGAGCCTCGTATCAAGACCATCTTAGTGGGGGCACTAAGGTGATATGAGAGTTAGGTCAGAAATGGCTCTGTTAGGTCAGAGTTAGCTCAGAAATGGTTCAACTCTTTTAGGAGTTGGTATGCATTCGAACCTCGAGGTCTGGATGGGCTAAGGTGGGAGCTTGGGCTCTTGCTAGTCAAAGAAGACAATTGGGGGTTGTTTTTGGGACTATAGTGGAAGGCACTATCCCTTTAAAACCTTGAACAAACGATCAAGCATTGTCTAGGGTCGTTCAAGGGGGCGAACTTGCTAAAATGCCTAGGACAATTAGGAGTTGTCCCTTTAAAACTTCGAGGCTGCCAAAAGAGGGTTGGCCTTGGGACAACTTGGGAAGTCTCAACTTAAGTCCTTTGGATCAACTTTGGGAGTTGGTCCCAAAAGGCCCCCCAATTAGCCTTGGGCTGATTTGACTTAAAGCCATGTGGACCAGCTCTGGGAGTCAGGCCTTGGTTGGCTCCAAGTTAGACTAAGACTTAGCTTCAATAGCAAGGTCAACGCATCTAAGTAATGAGTTTAAGTTCGTTTTGAATAGTCGGGATTTTGGGATTAACCAAATGTGCTTTGGGGTGCGCAAATAGCTAAAAACTAAAGGAGTAAACATAAGAGGAGCTTGGCGAGGCGCATGGAATGTAAGGTGGCAAGTGGGAAAGGGTCTATGTGAGCCATACCGACATAGTCATGTTTGGTAGTCTCAATTTTTAAAAGCTGCATCAGGGAAATTCGAATGTGGTAAGGTTTTTAGGGGTTTTTAATAACTTCATGTTAGAATAGGGGGTGATGAATGCGCATGGTTGTGTGGGGGAGTTCTTTTCTTTTTTGGAATACGGTATTGGTGAATAAGGTGTTGGGTTAGTTCTTTTCTTCAACAAAATGCTGGTGAACCATAATTTAAAAACTTCAATGGCGAAATTAAGGGTGAAAAATCTCTATATGGTTGGGGATAGAAATAGACACCAAAATTCATGGTGTGCAACAAAACATTGGTCTTGTTATAGTATTTAATGAGTAACAAAAAGGTTTGAAATTCATGGAACAAGTGAGGGGGTGCCAATGAAAAATCCAATAGAGATAAAACAATCTTCATGTTGCAACCTTAGCCTTGGGCTCGCGACCAAAGCAAAGGGTACAAGGTTGCGGGCCAAGAGGGAAACTCAAGAGTCCTGCTGCATGCTCCCAGGAGTGCAAAAGAGTGTGAGGGAATAGACCCTCACACTACCAAGGCAATTCCCACATTGGGAGTTTGAGTCCTAGTGGACTCCCAAATGTTCAGAGAGAGATTCCAGGGGTCAAAACCCAATGGATCGAATAATTTTTTATACCATTGAAAAGCTCTTGGAACGTAGATGTCTAAAATGGGTTTGCATCTCCCATTTGGACATCTGAAATACAAGTTAGGGCCAAAAGAAGGGCCGAGAGTCAAATTGGCAATTTGACTCCTGACCACTAAAAGTCAGGAATTGACCTGATTTCGTTGTGTGTAGGTGGTGTGCGACACATCATTAGAAAGCTCTTGACGAGGGCTACAACTTTTCTCTAAACCTTATCTCAATCCAAGGTCTACATGTAAAGTTATAGGGCCCCAAAGTCACAGGAGTTCCGGTACAAAAAGTCGTTTGGATGTGGGCCCCATGGGTAGCCACATAGTATGCTATAAGGGGGAAGGTGATGGCTTCCCCCAAGTCCGAGCTGTGGTGAGTCTTGTGAATTCGAATTGCCCATGGCTCATCCTAGCACTAAAAGTGCTCGAACTATGCATTTACCACCTTGTGTTGGTCTTGTGCAAGCCCGTGTGAATAAGTGAAGCTTGTCAATTTTGTCTAGTCCCATCTTGGAACTCCAGTACACCCCTCTACCCTTCCAAAATGTTGCGAGGTAGGGAGTGCGCCTCGACTTCTTGCTCTTTCATTGTCTTCTGTTTGGGACTCACATTTGAGTCCCTCAAAAAGTTAGGAGCGCATAAATTCAAGCCTTATAAGCATAAGATTAATTCAAAACAATTTAACAATTAAATGGATATGAGGATAAGGTGACAATGGCAACATAGTTTCATAATGAATGAAACATTTATTTAGATTATGGATAAGCTTAATGAGGAGTTGCAATTACATGTGAAGTCATAGGCTATGCCACAATGATAGTTCACAAATGCAAGAAATCTAAGATGCGTCGAATGGTGCGAACTAGGTAGTCTGCTTTGCTATTAGGAGGCAATTAACAAATCGGATCGTGTAACCAACGATAGTGTCCAACGCCAGGAATTGAAGACCATGCAAAGATGGAGGTGTTTTTAGTCTCGTAACAACCTTCACAGATGGTTTCAAGTTTATCACTAGAAGTGGGGTCGACTTGCAATAAAATCACTAAGGTGCGAAAATTCGAAGAAATGCGATAGTTTTAAGTTCAAAGGGGATTGATTTCAAAACAAGCATGCACCTCTTGCAGGTTGGGGTCTTCATCACAAGGATGTTGTGTTAACGTTAGATCTAAAGATGATTTCGAAACCAATTTTTCATTCATTTATGTAGTTTAAGGCCCGTTAGAGGTGACCATATGCGATGCCATAATTTCAAGGAAAGGAAAAATGATCTTCAATCAAAATCAAATTGGCAATGAATGTAGGAAGGACTTGTGACATTGAGATGCGCGGTCGTAATTTATAGGTCAAAGAAAAAGGAGGAAATGCATAAGTAACAACCATGGTAAAGTAAAAGTTTAGGGTCAAAGGAAAAAATGAAGGTTTGAGTAAAATTTGTTGGGGGAAAATGAAAAGAGGTGGAAGCGAACTTCTCCTTCTCCTTCTATTGACTACTAAGCATTGGAAGCTTCTCCTTCTCCTTCCATTGGCCACGAAGCATTGAAAGCTTTTCCTTCTTCTTCCATTGGCCACCAAACATTGAAAGCTTCTCTTTCTCTTTCCATTGGCCACCAAGCATTGAAAGCTTCTCCTTCTCCTTCCATTGGCCACCAAACATTGAAAGCTTCTCCTTCTCCTTCCATTGGCCACCAAACATTGAAAGCTTCTCCTTCTCCTTCCATTGGCCACCAAGTTGGGATTTTCTTTCACTTGCTTCCTTCTCTTTAAAAGGGCGGATTTGGATCATTTGGAGTTTTTTTTTAAACATAATCTTCAACTCAAATCTTGAGAAGTCTTGTTCTTACAACCTTTTTTGATAGGAGAAAAATGTTTAATCTTAATAGATGGTAGAAAAAAGGAAAGTAAATTGGATGTTTGGGGTAGTTCTGAAAAAATGGAAGTGAGTGGAGATAATGTAGCAAGCTTGAAATCCTAGGAAAACTTTACAAACCCTCTCGAGTTTAGTAACATAACTTATACTAGTTTTGTTGCAGAGCTTAAGATTTGGTAAGAAGGTGCGCCTTGCAGTTAGTTTTTTAATGAGCTAAAGCAAGTTAGATTTGAATAACGAATGTGTTAGGAATAATCTTTCAAGTGATAGGTGGTTTGTAACCAAGTTGAACTTCTTACCTTCGTAAAAACTTCTTGGGTTTGGTGGCATAACTTGTTATTAGTTTAGTTGTAGAGCTTGGGATTTGGTAGGAAGTTGCACCTTGTAGTTAACTTTTTAACGAGCTAAAACAACCTAGATTTGGATAATGTATATGATAGGAATAATATTTTAAGTGATTGGTGGTCCGCAACCAAGTTGAACGTGTTATTGAACCCTTAAAAGTTGGTTTAAATGAATCACAATTTAACATAAAATTTTAGGGTTTAGCATGTTTGAGCTTGGAAAATGTATATATCAATTCTGCATTGTAATTGATGCATAGGAGGTAAGCTACTTGATTTCAACTACAAACGCAATTTAACATTTAGAAATACATTTGCATTTTCCCTTCACTGATAACACATGTACTTTCAAATATAGTCACCTCATAAAATCAAGAGTAGAGGGATAGAAAGTCGCTTCACAATCTGTCATTTGGTATCAAAGTTAAAACTTGATTGCGTAAAAGAAAAAAAATAGTTGTTGGGTCCTTTATTGCGAAACGTTCATGTTGGACCAAGGTGGAAATGGCAATGGTCAAGGTGGAGAAAGCCACCATAAAATAAACTCGCGAGGCCAGGAAGTTGGCCAAGTTGGTGGTAATGGCCGAACTAGGCTTTGTCAAAATGCTTCCCATGACACCAAAAGATGAAAGGGAAGAGACTTCCATGCCCTTTAACCTACAAAGTGGGGAAAAAAAAACATCAACAAGAAAGGAGTGTTCCAAAGGGGAAGCCTCCAAAGATAATGTCCAAATGGTGGAACAACTCTAATCCACCTTTAACTCTTCGCAATCAAATGAAAAGGAAGAAGAAAACCTGGAAATTGTCAATAATTTGAAGAAGCCAATTAAGATTTCAAAAGTGAACAAAAAAGTCCAAAAGAGCCCAAGAGGCTCTGGAGGTTCAAGTAGCTTAAAAAGCCTAAGCGACCCAAGAGGTGAGGTTGCAATTTGAAGCTAAAGAGATCCTCCAAGCCACAAGGGAGGTGGTTTGATTAAAAATGGAAGTGGGATGGGTAAGCTTAAAGCCCAACAAGTTTAGGAAGTTCTTTCCGCACTATCCATGAACGTTGTGGTTGAAACCATAAAGGTGTTACAAACATTTGTAGTTAGCAAAAGGGATACCAACATGCAACTGTCCTTGGAACTGAAGGAAGCAAAAGGAGAAGGGGGTTGGGCCAAACGAGGAAGCCGCAAAGGCCATGAATACTCAAATGTCAAATCCTTTCACGAGAAAGGACACCAAGGCAAAAAGGGTGAGGTAATGGGCAATCCAAGTGGAGACCCATTTTGAGTCCCAAGTGATCAACACGGATGTGGATCGATTTAGGTCGGCATAGTCTCTCTTGAAAGACCACGCATTAGAGTGGTGGATGACACAAAAAGATGTCGAGCCAAACCTAATGGGTAGTTTACCATGGAATGTGTTCAAGGCTAAATTGAATAAAAGGTTTACCCCTCATAGCCAAATCTTGAAGGATGGGCAAGAACTCTTGAGCTTGCACAAATTCAATGGACTTGGAGCAATGGGAAGGTATGTCCAAACCTTTGCGTCCTTGTTAAACTTCATTCCAATGAAATAAGAGTATGCACAAAAGGTGGCTTTCTTCCATGGCTTGCAACTTTGGGTTTGTAACATTATTTTGCAAAGAAGTTAGGTCCCCACAACGTGCCAAGAAATGATGAAAGTTGTGGAGTGCATGGAAGACTATTCCATGCATAAGAAGGTAGAAACACCATTATTATCATAACTCACCATGAGGGTGAGTATTGGAAGTGCAACACAAATTGCAAGTGGCCTGACAAGAGGCTAAAAAAGAAAGTGGGATAACAACCTACTCAAGGACAAAGGAACTTCAATGGAAAAAAATCACAAGATGTTGCCAAAGTCTCATGTTTCAACTGTGATGAGTTGGGGCATTTTGCCAAGGATTGTAAAAAGGTAAGATAGGACTAGGCACAAGGTGGGTGCATCACAAGAACGAATGTTAACACACTCCCAAGCACCTTGATAGATTCAAATGTGAGTCTAATGTGAAAACAACGGAAGGATAATGAGTTGGGGCACGCTCCTTGGCTCGTAGCACTTCGGGGGTAGAAGGGCGTGTTGGAGCTCCGGGATGGGGATTAGGACGAATGATAAGCAGTTCAATTATTCATATAGACCTGCACAAACCAAACAACACATTAGTTAGTGCACAATTACAACACTTTTGGTGCACGAATGAACCACTAATAAACACGGATTCACAAGATTCACCATGGCCCAAACTTAAGGGAAGCCACCACCTTTCCCTTTATAGTATTATTTGTGCCTAGCCATGGGGCCAGCACCCAAATGTCATTTTGTCCCGAGACTCCCAAGCTAGAGTCCCGAAATTGGGATTCTCACGACTTTGAAGGCCCATAACTTTGTGTGAAAACCTCCGATTGAAATGAGGTCTAAAGAAAAATTGTAACCCTTGTCAAGAGCTTTATAGCAGTATGTAGCACAACACCTTCACGTAAGGAAGTAAGGGAGGTTTCCAATTTTTAGTGGTCGAAAGTCAAATTGGCAATTTGATTTTCGACCCTTCTTTTGACCATAATGTATGTTTTAAGTGCCCAAATGGGTGATATGAGCCCATTTTAAAAATCTAAGTTCTAAAAGCTTTTCAGTGGTATACAAAATTCTTAAATTCAATGAGTTTTGACTATTACAACTACCTTTTGGAAATTTGGGAGTCCGACTTTCAAAGTGGGAACTCGCTTGGGAATGTGGGGGTTCATTCCCTCACACTTTTCTACACTCCCAAAAACATGAAATGTGACTCTTGGGCTTCATTCTTGGCCCTCACCTTTGCCAACTTTTAGCCTTGGTCACAAGCCAAAAACTAGGGTTACAATAAATGTGACCAAATTGGGTTCCAATTTAATCATGTTTAGGTTCATGGTAGGAATTAATGGGGTGTTGTGTTTTTTGGATTAAGGAACCACACAAAGGTGGCCAAACCCATCAAGGTCCAATTAGCATAAGGAGCTAGAACATCACCAAGTGAGGTGGTGTTAGGGGTCATTTTGGAATGCAACAAGGTGAAATTCACATAAAACTTCACTATTTGTACCTTAAATGGCATGGAGGCCATCTTAAGGAACACCTTTTTAGATACCATGTAAATGTTTTGAAAATATGCTTTAAGTTAAGAATCATTGTTAGATTAACAAATAAATTTATTAATTTAGAAGTGGAATACTAAGTTAGTTTAGTTAAAGTAAATATTCATTTGGTCTCCTTGCAAGTATTACATGAGACTTCATTTTTAATTATGTGTGTGGATGAATTTAGTACCAAGTTTAAAACCAAAGGGGTTAAGTCTTGGCCTACTTATATTTCCAGCATAATTAATAAGTTTTTAGACATCCTAACAAACAAGTTCCCTAAACATCTACCTCATTTTCACAATGTGGACCATAAAATTGAAGTGGTTCCTAGGTCGGTGCCACCTTCTAAGTCGCCCTTCATGCTTAATAAAAAAGAACTACAAGAGTTCATGGCTCAAATAAACAACTTAATGGACCGAGGATAAATTAGGCCAAACAAATTGCCTTATGGTTCGCTTGTTTCATTCGTAGATAAAAAAGGATGAAAATTTATCATGCCTTGAACAAAATCACCATTAAGAACAATTACCCCTTGCTTTGACTTGACGATATTTTTTATCGTCTAAATGATGTTTCTTATTTTAATCACATCAACTTGAAGATAGGCTATTATCAAATTCATGTGGAAGATGTGGATGTGGAAAAGATGGCCATGAAGATAAAATATAACTTTTACGAGTTTTTGGTCATTCATTTGAGCTGTGTAATGCACCCATTCACTTTCACAACTTTGATGAACTTGATATTCCATGAGAAGTTAAATGAATTCGTGATCATCTACATAGATGACATCTTGGTGTATTCCAAGTCTACAGAGGAATATGCGACGCATTTAGAGTTTGTGTTGCAAAAGTTCAAAGAGAACAAGTTGTATGCCAATCAGGCGAAAAGCAAGTGCACAAGTCTGGAAATGGAATTTTTGGGACATGTGTTGTCCTGGGAAACGGTGAAACCTATCTTAAGGAAAATTGAATCAATTAAGGAATGGCAAAGTCTGGTTTTGACGAAAGGGGTTAGGTCATTTTTAAGATTGGCCGATTTTTACACGAAGTTCATAAAAGATTTTTTTTGCATTGGCAAAATTGCTCACCAACTTCTTGAAGAAAAAAAAATCCTTTGAATGGAAGGACGAATAACAAAGTGCATTTGACTTTGAAGGGAAAATTGTTGTTAGTTCCAGTGTTGTGATTCCTAGATGTTGTGAAGCCATTCGAGGTGCACATAAATGCAAGTGGATTTACAATAGTTGGGGTCTTAATGTAGGAAGGACACCTAATTACTTTTGAAAATAAAAAGTTGGCGAAGGCTTAGTTGAGATGGCCAACTCATGAAAAAGTAGTTGTTTGTGGTAATGGGTTGTTTGAAAGCATGGTAACACTACCTAGACTTTCATAAAACAAAAATCTTTATGGATAACGTATCCTTGAAATATTTTGAGACCCAACCAAAGGCCACAACAAAACAATTGTGGTGGCACGATACCTTGGCCTTTATGGATGTTGAGTTGATCCATAAGCCTTGCAAATACAATGTAGTGCCATTTGTAAATTTCGCCCCAATAAGTACACTTTGCAACTCCCAATGACTTGGTAGCCCACCCAACTTTCCATGTGTCCAAGTTGAAGCCAATTCATGAAAACAAGAAAAAGAAGGATTGAAACAAGCCTATCACCTAGGATTTGACCTTATTGAACATAAGTTTGTAGGTGAAGTAAAATGCATCCTAGCCGCAAGGTAGACTAGACAAATTAGCAAACAATACTTAGTCAAGTGGGAAGGATGTCATTCGAAAGAATCACCGTAGGTGAAGCCTGCTCATTTAGACCATTTGCCAAAAATTGTTGAAAAGTTCAAATGAAAGCAGGGCCACGAGATGGGCAATAAGAAAGTGCATAAAATAAGTCCAACACATCAACATAAGGTTGATGAAGACATCAACCTCCAAAAGGTGGGGAGTGAAAGCAAAACCTAAAAGAATGGACATATATCTAAACTAAAACCAAATCAAAACGACAATAAATTTGAGGTCAAGATGTACAAAATGGGGTGGACCATGGAAGAAGTAAATGAAGGTTGAATTGAAGTGACAATAACCAACATAAATGGACTTCAAAAGTTGATCTCAAAAGAAAAACTTCTAATGGTTCAATAAGGTGAGATTGGGGTAGCGATGCATGTGCATTAAATGGCATGCCCCTGAATTGAGAATAAGCTTATGGGAGTGAAGTTTCTAGTGCATGGAGTCGCAAACCATGTCCTTTTAAGACAAAGGGGGTCCAACTTGGCTAAACCCAAATTAGTACTATCTATTGGCATGTTTTATAGTCATACCCTGGTGTGGTTGCCCAGGGTCACCAAGAGAACAAGTTTAGGCATGAGACTTAACCCTCTAATGTTTCAAGGGGCTTAAAGAGGGGGAATGTCGCTTGGTAAAAGAAACGAGCCCAAAAGGGATGTGGTGCAGTTTAAGGGACCAACATAAAGTCCGACATGAAAATTGTTTAAGATTCCTCCTACATCTAAAAGGGTGGAGCCTAGGATGTAAACTATATTTAATCAAGAATTAGCTACTCTCCTAAATGCTTGAGGTAAACGGGTGGCAAAAGGGGTGGCTTGCCATGATAAAAACATGTTATTTGTGTCTACAAGGACGTAGACCTCCCAAAGGTGGGGGGTGAATGACATGCCCTTCCACTTAAGAAATGTTTTAAGTGGATGTGGGCTTCATATCAAGACCACCTTAATGGGGCACTAAGGTGATATGAAAGTTAGGCCACAAATGGTTCCACAAGGTTCAACTCTTCTAGGAATCGAGATGTGTTGAAACCTTGAAGTTTGGATGGGTTAAGGCGGGAGCTCGAGTTTTTGCCAACCAAAGAAGACAATTGGGGCTTGTTTTTGGGACTATAGTGTGAAACATTATCCCCTTAAAACCCTCAATGAACGATCAAGTACTGTTCTGGGCTACCCAAGGGGACGAGCCCACTAAAGTGCATGGGATAATTAAGAGTTGTCCTTTTAAAGCTTCGAGGTCACTAAAAAAAAGTTGGCCCTGATTTAAGTCCTTTGCATCAACTCTAGGAGTTGGTCCTAAAAGGCTCTTGAGTAAGCATGGGGTTGACTTAACTTAAGGCCATGAGGACCAACTTTAGGAGTTAGGCCTTGGCTAACTCCAAGTTAGACTAAAACTTAGCCTCGATAGCAAGGTCTAGCAAGTCTAAGTAACGAATCTAAGTTTTTCCTAAGTGCCGATATGTGCTATGGAAGGGCTTAGGACCAAGTTAAGCTTAGTAAGGCGATTGTTTGTTCTGTGAGTTGGTAATTGGTTCTAGGGTAGAATAGCCCATGAGCAATCACTTAAGTGTTCATGGTAGACTAGATCCAAGGGAAGGGTTATGTTGTTTTTGATGTCAAAACAAAATTTGAATCCCTCCTATTGGCACAACTAGCGCATTAAAAATCATCAACATATTAGAATTGAAAGAGTTACGGCCCTGCAAGGAAAGGGGGTCAAGAACTCAAAAGAACAAACCACTAAATACTACAAAGCCCATTCCCAATCACCCAAAAACTTCCTTGTATGTTGCTATGTTGCTATTAGAGTTCAAATATGATTTGTAGAACTGAAGGCGGTGCTCCTATAGCACTTTAAATTGTTTAAAATGAATAAGAAATGAGAAAGTTAGAAGTTTTGAAAGTAGGAGGGGTCCAAAGAAAAGAAAAAAAGGAAAATAACATGTTTTGTAAGTTGAAAGGCTTATTTTTCCTCTTGCTATTTTTTCATTGCTCATTTTCCTTATCACTGCAAAGATGATTTCTCAAGCTAGAGGTAGTGCTCCCATAACATTTTAAATCACTCAAAATGAAGCACAGATGACAAAGATCTAAAGAAGTGATCAGTGATAGGGCAGTGATCGGTGATGGGCAGTTCTACCCTACCTGGGCCGGTTCCAAATAATAACTGGTTTCCCCACTGTCAATTTACATTTCATGTCCTCCACCGTCATTTACATTACAAGTCAAATTGACGACATTAAAAGCAGAACTAGCAGGTGAATGTCTATCCCACCAGGGCAACCCTTTAAAAGGTGCCTAAATAGGACACTACAATCCGTTGAGATTCTGTTGTCAATGAACTACAACTGAGTTACCAAGGTTCCACCTTCCTAACCTAAATTCTCCTAACCTATTCTGTAAACCCTCCTCCTTTCCCCTCACACTAACTATGTAAATTACTTTATGTTAGTGGGTAAGTATCTGAGGTAAGTACGTAAAGAAACTTGGGTAACTACTGGGTAGGTAGATGGTTAGTAAATGGGTGACCAACATGGTAAACTATGGGACACGTACATGTACAACGAAAAAGTGTTTCCTATCCATACACCATCCATTTTGCATGGTGTGGTGGTGGGTGCTGATTTACTCTGGCTGTGCAATGCTGATCCTTTTATGCTGTAGAAAAGGATCAGCAATGTGGCACCACGAAAGGATCAATAGTTGCAAAGAGGTGCAGTATATTTATCAACATGCATTTAGTCCAGAGCTTGGGGGTTCAGGACTCATGACCCCGGTGGAGCTATATATCTTTCTGGACCAAAACATCAAGGGCTGATCTAATTGCTGTCAAACAGCATCATCGAGTAAGTCATGATGCAGGGTGACCAAAGGGCAGCAGCAGCAGCTACTGGCCCAAGTTACAAAAACCGTAACTTTGAACAAAGACTGTTGTTGATCGACAGCCGACTGCTGCTATCTACACCGATGTAGTAGTGATCTGACTCACGATGCAGCATTACTCACACTGTTCCACTTTCTCCGAGGGACATATTGAATGTTTCGAAGTCCGGCTGGCAGGAGACCTACAATGCAGCAGCTGAGACGACCCTCCAGGTTTTCCAGGCAGAAAGTACATGAAGAAGGACCTGTTAATTGTGACACAGCATTCATGTTGCATGCTAGTAGTACTAGTGTGAGACTGGATCAGACCAAATCGATCAGATCTATATTACCGCTCGTTTGATTTCAGTCTGACAACCGCGGCTCACTTGCAGTCTAATCATAGTCGCTAAGTTGCTTTTGATGTCACAATATTATCAGCACACATGACGTTTACTATATATTTTCTACAGAACTTTTGGAAACCCATTAAAAACTTAAACTTCCTACTACTGGATGATTTCACCCGGTATTCTTTGCGTTTAAATATCTATCGTTACTCTACAGTGTGCGGACAATATACTTTGTCCACATGACTCACTAGGTGACCTGCTTCAGAGGCAAAGTTTTACAACTTATTGCATTGTGTGAAAGGTTTGCTTATATCTTGTAGACTCCAAAGAACATGTTGAAGCAGGTTCTAACCTGGAAGAACCTTAATCATCATGCAAATTGTAGAAAAAATGTATTATGCAGAGCTCTTGATGAATTTTGAGATCTCACCTACCCTCTCTATAATAAATCATGAACAGTATGGACATCTGACATCAAAGACAATTTTTCCATTCTGTATGAACAAATCCCTCTCACAATGAACCATAATCAATATCCAATACAAATGCCACTGACAATGTTTGTTTGGCCAGCATAAACATTTTTGACTCTTTAGAGTTCTCTGTCTGCACTTTTGACAGTCAAATCAGGTTGATCATTTTATCTATATTCCTGGTGTGCTATAAATCAAAAGAGTGTTTCCAGTGGACCAATAGTATCAGTAGGATCAAGGGAAAAGGAGAGGGACATTGAAGGCCAAAATCAAGGTTGATTTCTAACCTTCACTGGCATTGTAACTGCCAAGCCTATTCAGTCCATGAGTGGGCGAAAATTGGGCTAGAGCCCATCTGGCTAAGATTGGCTGGTCGACCTGTTAGTGTTGGCAATGTTAAGGGGTTGCTGATACCAATCCATGTTGACAAAGGGTTAGAATCATAACCAGGGTTCATTTTCACTGTGCTTGTGGTTGTTGCAGAAGCTGAGAACAAAAGGTTTTGGGATAAGTCGCCTGACAGGACCCGGTCAAAAGTTGAGTTCTTGGAGCTAGCCTCCTCACTTTCTCCTACAGAGTTCCTGGGACTCTCCATATTCATATCTGCCAAAAAAGAAAAAAACTTTGTGAGTACACTCTCTGATGTTATATCACAGATTGAAAATGTTGAACTAACTACCTAGCTCTGAATTGCATGCTACATAGTCAGTTCTAGGTTCCAGTTCGGGATTTAGCAGCACAAACAGTAAGCCAATTAAAGACTGCACATCAGACAGGACTTCCCATATATCAGTACACATTATTTCCATGTATGTCAAATCTGGAGGTAAAATGAATTAGATTCCAAGCTCAGCTCCTGGTAAGGTAACAACTTATATCAGGCACTAGTTCAATACTCAACTGATGTGTCTTTTGATAACAAGATGCAGATGATCACAATGAGTAAAGCAACAACTACTTAGCACTAGATGGTACGTACATAATTCTACACAAGCTGACCATGCCCAGCATGCACATGGAAAATTTAACCTGAGATATCACTATTCCCATGATTGTATAGTTATTTTCCTAAACCAAGAGGCACCTTCATATGTCAGATCGTAAATATGCTACTAAACTGGCAGCTCTACAGCATTTGTCATATATTTTCTTCTGCAATTGATACAACAGAGTTCATTAGTCTGCTTCTGTGCTCAAACATCAAAGAACATACTGTGCGTCAACTACACAATGGAAGACTTAATTTTCATCTTAGTAGTTTAGGGTTTAGAATGGTCTGAGGTGCACATCAATACAGTACCTGATCTGTCATGGCTCCCTTGGTTGTAAGTCAAGCCTGAATTGCTAATTGCTCGAGTCTCACTAGTCTGGAGCTGCTGATCACTAGCTGCTGTACCCACATGATCATAACCTGCCGGCTGCTGCATGGCTGGCTGATCAGGCCTTCCTTGATACACATGAGAGCTGCTCAGCAAGCTAGCAGCTGGGTTTGGCAACCCATGATGGTGCCTCATCAATCCTGAGCTTCCCGCTGAGCAAGAGCTCTCTCCACCTCCATGGTCTTGAGGCAGCACCTCCAGACCCATCAAATTCCTTAGCAGCATCCCATTACTTGGTACAGTGCTAGTATTATACCTGCTGGAAGCCTGGCTAGCTGGTGCCCGCATAGTGTCTGATCCAAAGCTCAGAGGGGCACAGGTAGATGATCTATGTGCACCTGCACCATCTACTTCATGAGGACAAGAACAATTGTCTTGTCCTCCTGCATGTCCCCAGGTATTCCTTTCATGTTTATGCTGGGCTGCAGCTTGTTGATGGTATAGTGTCTGCCATTCAAGCAAATTCTTGGAAAGGCCACATGGGGCTACGCCAGCTGAGACAAGGTGATCCTGTTCAGTGTTCATGAGTTCTAATCTTGAGCCAGTTGTTCCTGTAGGCAAGTTTGATGTCACAATCCGGAGCTGGTTCTCATCTTGGATTCGAAATACTCCATCAGAACTAGGGGTATTGGAAAGCTCTGTGATCAGTTTCTGATCTGTTGGCTTACATTTGAAACTTAAGTCTTGTCCATGCTGTCCATTCACAGCTGCAGCATGAATCTTCTGAGGATCATACTTAGACATGTCAAAGTTTGTCACAGCATTGACTCCACGAAACTTGATTGCTGCTATGTCGTAAGCCTCAGCTGCTTCTTCTTGTGTACCTAAAATTTAGTCACAGGTCTGGACTTAAATACTGATCACATGTTTCTGGGTGACCATTTTGGATGAAACATGAATCACAATACAAAAATCTTCACCTCAAATTTCTAGAACAGCAAAATAAATTTGTAAGTCTAGGATTTGAGCTTACTGATGAAAGAAACATGACCCAGAGGACTCTTAGTTCAGTTGAGGCCTAACATATTCAAGCAGTCACCACCAAAACATTACTTCAATTGCTTTTAAGAACTGCACAGGACAGCCTAGTTCAACTGAAAGCTTCAGCATAGACATCTCCTGTGAAAATTCTGGATGGAAGTTTTTAAATACTTTTTCAACAAATCCTATTACTGAAATTGTCACAGCTTCCTCAGTAATCGACTTGTTCAAATACCTGTCAGATACAAGAGCTTAGCTCACTAAACCCAGCTACATTAAGCTTAAGATGAAAGAGGGTGATAAAAGGAGGTCTAACACTTGGACCTTGTCCAGTGTAGATTTTTTAGGATCTACAAACCCACTGACAAGTCTCCTCTTTCTGTTTTCGAAGTTCATCTATGAAGAAAATAAGGCTCTGCCAACCCCAAAAATATGTCACCACTTGCACTGGAGAAGGTGCCACTATAACACCACAGACTGAGAGTCTATGATTTGAGACAGGACATTAGAAAAGCTGTAGTTACACAAGAAATTTTCATTCAATGTACTTAGCACTCTAAAAACTC
>Ga0209208_10004512_pt1 | contig 19705 bp, 9 predicted proteins | sample S1TSphfallax_3_FD_187694 | JGI IMG/M metagenome (GOLD analysis project Ga0209208, IMG submission 187694) | Host-associated microbial communities from peat moss isolated from Minnesota, USA - S1T2_Fd - Sphagnum fallax MG (SPAdes) (version 2) | ecosystem: Host-associated > Plants > Peat moss >...
CTCTACAGAAACATGTAGGTCACCACACAAGTAATTTTTGCATTGGTTGGCCAATGCCAAAAACAAACACAATAAGATTGAGTGCAAATATAATCTTGTGAATGACACTCGCAAGGTATCAAATCATTGGGTGTAGATAAGTAAATGACAATTTGTTCAAATTATCGATAAAAAGTTATACAACTTTATGTTTTGAGTTCCTTTCAAATTTCCAGAAGTAGATGAAATATCCAATCATAATGTCAACTAGTGCTCAAGTGACATAACTAAATCTTGATATAAATGATTTGTAATTGGTTTCACAAGTTCATTTATAAATATTTATAAATATCTTTGTGATTACATAATTTGTTTGGAAATTAAAGCTTAGTGTAGCTAGGGTTTTAGTGGAGTAGCAAAAGAGTTCCGTAGAAACACACACACATAGATGTTAAAAAGATTATTGTGACATAAAAACTGTTATGGTAGTGAAATTTCCTATGATAGTTACAAGTTGAAAAAGCATGTTGAGTGCCCCTTGCCATCTTGGTGATGCCAACTTTGACAAGTAGAAAGGCACTACCTATAGCATAATACATTAAAAAAAAATCATTTTATTGATGAGTTTGTGTAATCTCAGCCAGAAACATCTAGCAAAAAAATTAAGACAAAGGATAGCATTCAATCCATATTGAAAGCATGATGATAAATCACAAATACATAATCCAATGTATATTGTGTGTTAAAAACACCTTATAAATCTCCACAATTTCATATGCAAATAAAAAAAAGCCAAGAATCACAAACCTTCAACATTCAAGAGTAAAAGTAAAAACCTTCAACATCTAAAAGCAAAAACCTTTAACATCCAAGAACAAAAATAAAACCCTTCAATATCCAAGAGTAAAAGCAAAAACTTTCAACATCTAAAACCAAAAATAAGAACTTTGAACTTCCAAGAATAAGAGCAATAACCTTTAACGTTAAAAATTAAAAGTAAGAACCTTCAATATCCAAAAGCAAGAGCAAATCCCTCAGCCTCTCTAAGAGCAAAAACAAGAACCTTCAACCTTCAAGAGCAAAAAAAAAAGCCGTCAACCTCTCTAAAAAAGCAAAAACAAGAACCTTCAACCTCTAAGAACAAAAACAAAAGTCTTCAACCTCTTTAAGAACAAGAACAAGAACCTGTAACCTCCAAGAACAAAAATAAAAACCATCAACCTTTCTAAGAATAAGAACACAAAAACCTTCAACCTCCAAGAGGAAAAAACAAAAATCTTCAACTTCTTAAAAAGCAAGAACATGAACCTTCAACCTTTAAAATAAAAAACAAAAGCATTCAATCTCCAAGTTATTTAAATAAATAATAAATACTTATAACAACTTTTTGGTTTTAGTTCTAAATTAAACAAAAAAAAAAATCTTAGTTATAACACATGATATGAAAATTGCATCACCAACAAACTAAAACATACACAAAATGTTTGAAATAGAAAGATTTTTAAAAAAAAATCATTTTTAATTTCTTGACAATAAGCATAAGCAGATGAAGGTCATTGATGCATTGGGGCAAATCTATTGATATACTACCATGTGTCATTTGCTTAAGGGTTTCAAGCCCAAATTTCAAATTTTAAATTGAAATACAATTGCATATTAGTTGTAAATAAGTTGAAATGTCATATATATTGGGTGCTGGAAATGTATACACTTGGCATGATCATATGTGTTACTCAAGATCATACATTTGTTGCAAAGTAGTTGTTGATTAGTAATCAAATTTATCATAATTGTGATGTAGTTGTTACATGTGACTAAAATGCAATCTGTTAACAAAGTCAAACATGGTTGACTACAACTGTATATACAATGTGTAAATTGTATTGTATAAATATATATCTTACAACTAATTTGCAACTACAATATAACTCCTTGATTTTTGACGTGACATTTTATTTATTAATTTGTCATATTTCCATGGGATAGTTGTAATTTAATTGTATATTAGTTGTTTTGGAGCTCTAGTTGTAGGGTAGTTTAGTTGCCATGGACACAATTTCTCGTAGTGATCCCAACTATCATACATGTCCAATCCTTTACATAATTAACATCTACAAGTTGTAAATGCTTGGAATCCCAATATCCTATCCAATTCACATTAATACACAACTCCCACTAACCATCAAAAGAATTCACATAGAAACATGCAAGGTGCTTGATCAATAGTTGAGTTAACATACTCTTGTTTATGGCACAAATACTATGAACCTTCATAGTACCTTGCACAACATCACAAACATATGAATTAGAGGTCCAATCCACATCATTCCACCTAACATGCCAAAACTTTTTATGAATGGGCTTACTCTTTCCAAAATATGAAGATTTTGGATGAAAAGAAAAATGTCCATGAAAAAATTCAACAACATTTTGCAATTGGCACCATGGCTATCCAATTGTTCATGCCACAAGAATTGTTTCACCACTGTACTTGCCCCATCATGAGGGCCTTTACTATCTCTTGAACCAAGAAATGGCTACATCATCTTGTAACCATTTGTCATGTTAGGGTATTGATTCACAAAATACCAAGGTTTTGAATATTTGAATTGACTGGCACATTCATTAGACCACACACAATGCCATGTGGGTAGAAAACCTTGGACAAAAATTATAACTTCAATGTAGTTTAAAACAATGTTGAACAAATTCAGAATCATGTTTGTGGTCATCTGAAATGTAAAAATAGTAGTCAATTAAAATGAAAGAGTTTTCATCATATGGATTTTGATGTGAATTGTGGTGGTATGTTATATGCACAAGTATTGTTATTTGATAAGAATGTTAGTGCATGGATTGCACTTCATTCTGCATATGGAAAGAATAATGTTTTGCAAAATCTACCACAAAAACAATTAAGTTTTTTGGAAATGACTTTACACATGCCTTGAACTATTTGTCTTGCCACTTAACTTGAAATTTTTTTTTCACAAAGTGTTGCAACTTAGGCTACATGTACTTTATGAACTGATCAAATGATGTATCCTTATATACCAAAGTCAACTTTTTCAAAGCTTTTCCATTCCTTGCCTTAGTTTCCTCAAGGGCATATTGCTTCCATTTTACAAGTTGACCATCCACACCATTTTCTTTAGCAAGACAAAATTTAGATTACCAACACCACAATGAGAACATTCACCATACAACCATTCTTTTTTATGCCACTCTTCGAAGTGACCTTTGGGGCAAACAATGGACTCCCATAAACTAGTTGTCCCATTGTAAATAACATTGCAAAGTGCATTTGGGTCATTACCATGGTTTGTACATACCTTTGCATGTTTTGAATGACCTCTCATGTTGTTTAATCCATGTTGCAACTCATCCAATTCGACATGATATATACAACATGTATTTCGCATGTGCTTCACAAAAAAAGGCCTTAGGCTCTGAAATGCACATTGTTCAACCTCCTTGTCAAAATTTCCTTATTCAAATGTTATTAAATAAAATTTCCATGAACAATACATTGTCCTTATCAAATTTACCTTATTCAAATTTGAATTCAATCCATATTGAATGCATTGTTGATGTTTTGCTATTTATATTTAGTCCAATATTCACAATGTTAAGAGTTACTTCAATTCATGTCATGAACAATCTATTCATGTGGTTATCAAACCTATGTTATTCATATCTAAATTCAGTCCATATTGAATCCATTGATTTTGCCTTGTTGTCCATATTTGGTCCAATATTTAGAGTGTCATTTTAATCCATGTATAATGGATTATTCAAACCTTTGAATTCAGTCCATATTAAATCCATTAGGATGGTGCTTTGTTGTCCATACTTGAATATTACTTAAATCCATTTCTGTTAGTTCTATGGATTTATCAATTTTGTTAATTTTGTGGACCTATTGATTATGTCAATTTTGTGAACCTGTCATGGACCTGTCAATTATATGGACCTATCAATTCTAACATGGAATGGACTGTCCATTTTTGGTCTAGATCATTGCTAGTGTGGACAATCCATGGTTTTATGACTTTAATCCATAGTTGAATCCATTATGGTTATTCAATTTGCCTTGTAGTTTATATTTAGTCCACTTCAATTGTATCTTGTAGTCCATGGTCTAGTCCATTGATGGTGTCAAATGTCACCTTAATCCATAGTTGTGTCCATTATATCCTTACCAAATTTGCTTATCAAATATGTCTTATTCAGACACATTGTGATTATCAAATTTGCCTTATTTAGATAAGAATTCAATCCATATTGAATGCATTATTGGTGCCTTGTTATCTATATGTAATCTAGTCTTCACAGTGTCAAATGTTACTTGAACAATCCATGTCATGGACAATCATTCATGTGGTCATCAAACTTGCCTTATTCATATCTGAATTTGGTCCATATTGAATCCATTGATTTTGCTTTGCTGTCAATATTTAGTCCAATATTCAATTCATGTCAAATGTCACTTCAATTTGGATGTATAATGGATTATTTAGACCTTTGAATTCAATCTATATTGAATCCATTATGATGGTACTTTATTGTTTATAATTAGTTTAGTACTCACAATTTCAAATGTCTTTTCAGTCCATGTGCAGTGAATAATCCTTTCATGTGGTTATCCAATCTATTTTATTCATATTTGAATTCAGTCCATATTGAATCCATTAATGGTGCATTGTTGTTTTTATTTAGTCTAGTACCGATTATGTGAAATATTAAGGTCACTTGATTAATCCACGTAGTGAACCCTTGTGGTTATCAAATTTGCCTTGTAATTTATAATCAATTCATTGATGGTGGCTTGTAGTCCATAGTTTAGTCCACTAGTTGTTGGATTACACCTACATCTTGTCCATAGTTCAATCCAATATTGTACATTAGTCCAAGCTTGGGATTATTTATAATTCAAACAATCTAATTTATTACATACATTGAAATATTGATATTCCAATAACTTGTATAGTCTAGATTTACATGATTGGCCAAACTATGTCAATCTATAGTGCAATCCCTTATGTTTATATTAAAATGGATATTTCGTGGTAGATCACTAAACCTTAAAACCATCTTTGAAATGGTTGTAGACAAAGTTTTTTCTTCATTTCAAAGTTGCAAATGAAGGATTTCATACTGCAACATTTAAATTGCATACACATGAAATCTATTTTTTTCATGCTCATTATTGAATTGTCCATACATAAAACTGAACATGTTATGCATTGAAACAAACATAAACACATTTGTCATTTTTGTTTATGGACCCATTCATGAAATAATCCAAAATTCATGTTCAATGAGTCTCCAAGGGCAAGCTTGACTAGGTTATGGACTTTTACTTTGGATCAAATAAAAAAAGACACTAAAATGAAGCATGGGAGGGGAAAATAATGGTAAATGAGTTTCCATTAGGTAATGTGTGGGGCTTTTTTCATAAACACCAAACTCGGTTTCCTTTGTGTCACATCTTTCTTGTTTGGGTTAATGCGGGTCTCACATGCCCACCAATTTATTATATATTTTTTACTATATCAAATAAACCATCAGCTCTTTTCTTTTTAATAGTCAAAGACCACAAGTCTTTGCCATTATCATCAATGAAGTTTCATCTTAAAATAACTCCAAAAACATTTCTATGATGGATTCCAAGGGTTTTTGTTATTACCTTGATTGAAAACAAACTATGAACACTAATAGTTGTAGTTAACAAAAAATGCTTAGTTGCAAACTTCACATTGTTATTACAAGATTAGTTTTCCCCTAACGTTTTATTGAACCCAACAATGACTTCTTGTTGGGCAACAACAAGCTTAGCAAGGAGAACGTGATTAGGTAAATCATGCAGAACTTTTGAATGAGATAGAACACGCCCTAAAACAAGCTTCCTATTCTAAGGTCTTGGGCAAGTGACTAAAAGATTTGGAGATAAAATCAACAATAACATTGGCAAGACGTGATTGGTCATGTTCATCCATAATCTATTTGATGGATGCAATTACCTCCTCAAGCATTTGGTTATGCAAATTCACCTCCTTCTATAAAGTTCTACAATGGCATTGCCTTTCATTCTATTATTGCCACTTTTCAACAACTTAATCTTTCCTTTTTGGCACCTTTATTCTCTCACGCCCTTCTTGCTACATCCTTCTTGGTGGTCATTTTGGTGAAACATGGAAACATCACCAATAGTTTTGCTACTACACCTTGCAAAGAACAAAAGATACACACAAGCCCCGAAAACACCAAAAAAATGCCATTTACCTAGAATATGCAAAACAAACTTCAAAAAATATTATAATTATAGCAATGTTCATGGATAAGTTGAATACTTACAACATATTCAACAAACATTGAATGCATATCAACATTTGTGAAGGTCATCATTTATGTTCAATTTAAGGGAAACCTCAAGAGAATGGAATAAATGCACGAAACCAAACCTTGCAAATCTCCAAACCCTAAACAGAAAAGTAGTTTGGCGAATGTTGAAATGAACAAAGTTGGGCATGGCCGAACGCAAATTCAACACCAAGAATTCCCAAAACAGTAAAATTCAAACTATCTACACACCTATCTACATGTGGAATTGACCTCACCACCTCTATTATTCAAATTTTTGCAATTTTTTTGTTTTTCAAAAATTATATTTTGATTATAATGGAACATGTCTTATATAACTTTTTTTTATGAAGACACTTCACACAATATTGAAGCTTTCCTTAGAAAAGGACTTTTTTAGTTTGTTGGTCAAACAACTTTTCAAACAAGCATGAAAAATACTTAAGTCCCTACTCCCACTCACAATAACATACACAACAAGAATTTTAGTGACCATTTTGATAATATAACTTGTAGCAAAGTACCATTAAAAATTTGATTTACTAATCTAAAATATATGAATCCATTTACAAAGTTAAAAGGACTATGACCCAGTTTTAAACACACGTTTACAAGTCCTTCCTAAACCCAAAACTGGACATATAGGTTTCATTTTTTGATATGTTATTTCTATAGTAGTTTATATCATAGATGTGAGTCCCTTTTTTACAAATTTCCTTGTCAATTGAATGTAGGATACATTATAAAAACTTGAAGATGTAGAAAATTGCACCATGACAAGAAAAAATGGAGACCCTAATATGCTTTTACCCATACATCCAACAAACATACATGCAAATTTTTAGCCAATAGGAAGCTTCCTTTTTTTAAAGTATTTTTTGGTGCCTTGAACTTTTAGGACTGTATTTTCCTTGAATATTGGTTCCTAATGGGATATCCCAATCATGACTAAAGCCATTCGCTTTATGGAACAAACGAAAAATGTGCAAATAAGGCTTCGAGCCTTTGAAAGGCTGAAACCTTGGTTTATCAAGAGGTTAAAGGAGTTTAATTCATGTTGTTAGAACTATGATGTACAAATGGCAAAGATAAAAAATGGGTTCAATGTAATGTGCGTTAGGTTTTTCCATCAAAATTGTAGTTACACTTATAACATTTGTAGGCCACATGGTGAGACAGTAGTGCCTTGTACTTCCAACAATAATATTGTGAATGGTGTGAAAAACATGTGTGAGCATATTTTGTGCCCCAAGGGAGGGGACATATGAGTTTCACAAATCAAAATGTATCTAGGGCAAGTGTTTTATCTGTGGCATTTCAACATTCTAATTTTGCCCTTGTGAAATTAATACAATATTGACACAACAATACCATGGCATCAATTTGAGAAGGTTTTGGTGGGGAGATCAAATGATGGAAAAGATTGGCATGCATTGCGTCTTGAGTACAAACAAACCCTTCCCCATGAACTTGTTACATTCTTGAAGCCCAAATTGGTTGAGTTTGTTGTTCATGATTTTGAGGCAAAATGGCAAAATAACATGTTCAATATGTGTTTGGAAAGTTCAACCATTGATTAAATATTGCCAATTGTCAACTGATTATGTTGAAAATAATTTTTTAATTAACAAAATGAGGTGCAGTCTCACACTAGTTTAGTTTTAAGTCACCATCTTTGATGTGCTCCCAAGCTCTTTGATAGATTCAAATGTGAGTTTGAGGTGAAAACAATGGAAGAGCAAGGAGTTAGGGACATGCTCCTTGGCTCGCAACACTTTGGAGGTAGAGGGGCGTGTTGGAGCTCCAGGATGGGACTACGAAGATTGACAAGCACTTAATCACTCACACGGACCTGCACATAATCAAACAACAAGTTGGTTAGTGCATAGTTGGAGCACTTTTGGTGTTAGGATGAGCCACAAGCAAACTCGGACTCACAAAACTCACCACGGCCCAGACATGGGGGAAGCCACCACCTTCCCCCTTATAGTATACTTTGTGTCTGGCCATGGGACTAGCACCCAAATATCATTTTGTCTCGAGACTCCCAAGTGGGAGTCTCAAAATTCCCACAACTACGACTCCTGCAACTTTGGGGGCCCATAACTTTGCGTGAAAACCTCCGATTGAGATGAGGTCTAAAGTAAAGTTATAGCACTTGTTGAAAGCTTTCCAACGGTATGTCGCACGCCACCTGAACCCAAGGAAATCGGGGCAATTCCCGATTTTTAATGGTCAGAATCAAATTGCCAATTTGACTCCCGACCTTTCTTTTGGCCCTAACTTGTGTTTTAGATGTCCAAATGGGTTATGCAAGCCCATTTTAAACATTTAAGTTTCAAGAGTTTTTCAATGGTATAAAGAATTACTCAATCCATTGAGTTTTGACCTTTGCAATCACTCTCAGAAAATTCAAGAGTTAACCGGGACTCCAACACCCAAAGTGGAAGCTCCCTTGGGAGTGTGAGGGCTCATTCCCTCACACTTTCCTTCACTCCCAAGCTTCCTTCTTAGCCCACAACCTTGCAAGCCCTTGCCTTAGTCACGAGCCCAAGGCTAGGATTGTGACAATCTTGGTGCATTTAAATTTTAAAATGCGTCTAGATTGAAATGGAAACCCTAACACTAGGATTGTCATTGAGCACCACTTTTATATCAATGACAACAAAGTCCATGACAACTTATTCCTACAACATTGTTTAGGTTTACATAAGTAATGCCTTGAAATCCAAGGTCATCCAATGCTTGTAAAACACATTATGTTTTCACATGGTTGTTCATCACAATTTAAATGTGAAAGATCATTATTTTATGTTGCACATTATCCATCACTAACCAAATGTCCAAAACTATTTTTTAGAACCTACATGTAGTGGAACTATTTTGGTAGTGGACATAGAAAAGGATGTTGGGATGGAGCATGAACATCTATAAAACAAGTTCTAAAGGATGAATAGGCTAAGCCTACCAGGGTACAACTTCATAATGCTTTAAATGTTGTGAGTTTCTTACAACACCATTTGGGAGTCGAATCCCTATGGAGTCCTAAATCTTCAAAGAGGTATTTCAGAGGTTAAAACTCATTGGATCAAAAAGTTCTTTATACCATTAGAAAGCTCTTAAAACTTAGATGTCTAAAATGGGCTCACATGACCCATTTAAGTATTTAAAACACAAGTTATGGCCAAAAAAATAGTTGATAATCAAAGGGCCAATTTGACTCTCACCCATTAAAAGTCAAGAATTGCCCTAAAAAACGTGTGTGTAGGTCACGTGACACATATTGTTGGAAAGTTATCGACGAGGGCTACAATTTTGCTTTAGACCTGACCTTAATCGAAGGTTTGTACAAGAATTCACAGTCTTCCAAAATGCCAAAAGTCCCAATTTCAAAAATTTCAAGACTCCCAACTTGGGAGTCTCTAGACAAAATGACATTTGGATGCAACTCCCATGGCTAATCATAGAAAATATTATAAGGAAGAAGGTGGTGACTTCCCCCAAGTTCAGGCCATGGTGAATCTTATGAGTCCGTGTATGCACGTGGTTAATCCATGCACCAAAAGTGTTTTAACTACACACTAACCAACTTGTTGTTTGGTTTGTGCAGGTTCATGTGAATAATTGACATGCTTGTCATTTGTCCTAATCTTCATCACGGAGCTCTAGCATGCCCCTTTACCCCTGAAGTGTTGTGTGTTAAGGAGCATACTCCAACTCCTTTTTCCGTTGTTTTCATTTTTGGATTCACATTTGAATCTTTCAAGGAGTGTGGGGGTGCATCATATGGTATCATAGCTATAGTAAAGCTCGATCCACCTATTGGGGAGTTTCGATGGCATTGAAGAAAACTCGTAAGTTAGTACAAGAGACCATGGTGGAAGAACCCGCCTAGAACCTAGATGTTCTATTTGAGATCATTAGGGAGGAGGAATAAAAGGATTTTGGAAAAAAAAAACTGTGACAACCGTGATGATCATGAAAATGAAGAAGAACAACTAATCACAATTCTTTTCATTCTAAAACAATTGGAGATTTTATTTTAAATGAATAAACTTGATTTCACCAAGTTGGTTGAGGCCTTCAAAGGAGAAGCATTTAAAAGTGTAACATTCAAACTTGCAAAGCTTGGGAATTTTGATGGGGTTCGAGATTAAAAGGTTGTGGATGTTTGGTTTGTGGAAATGGAGGACTACTTTCATGCCGCCAAAGTTGGGTGACAATTGGCCATGGAACTTGCCTAATCTTATTTAAAAGGTTATGCTTCAACATGGTGGAGGACAATGAGGCAAGAAGAAGGGAAAACCCATGGCTACACATGGGAATTCTTCAAGGAATGCATTGAGTTGGAATTCATTCCAAAAAATTCTGATTACATTTCAAAGTACAAACTTTGTGACCTTGTGAACACAACGAATGATGATTTGCACCAATACGTGAAGGTGTATTCTGAATTCATGCTTGAGATCTAGCATATGCATCCTGAGTTAAACCGAGTGTGCCATTTTGTGATGGGGCTCCCAACTTGGGTTAAATGCAAACTTGAAGAAAATGGGCCCGCTTCATTGTCTAAAGCCATTATGAAAGTGGAAGGTTTCTTGGATGTGGGATAGGGTGAAAAGTCCAGGTTCAAGAAGGAGAACAAATTCCCTCACAAGAAGGCATGCCATGAAGGGGAATGGAATTGAAGGCAAAACAATTCTAAACGGGAAAAGCCCAAACAATTTCAAGGTTCGAGTTTCAAGCCCAATTTTTTTATATTCAACTAACAAAAGAAAAATGTATTGGGCTAATTGTAAAAATGGACCTAATGAAGTCATTTGAGGGCTCTCAACATCTCTTATACCCTCCACCTCCTTCAATGAACCACACAGATTACCCATAAACTTCAATAGTCTAAATGAAGTGCACCAATCCTTTTGAAACACTTTCTCACAACTAGCCCCCTTGCATTTTCTTGAAGACATGGTGAATGCCACCAAACACCATGGATGATTTGTGTGATTGCATGAAACAATACAAATATCATAGCAATAAAATTCTTCACCACAAATTGGACAAGGTCGAACATTGACTATATTGATGGCACATTGAGATGGCATAGATGGCTTCAATTGCGGTAGTGGTTCAAAATAAGGGCTTGCCCTTGATTTCAGTCGAGCAAGTTGTTCGACTAGCATGGTTGTAAGGTCTTGGGAAACCTTCAAGTTCATCATTATTAGTTTTTTCATAATCAGCAACATTAGAATCACAAAAAGGCAATTAACTTTTATTGATTTCAACTTCAAAATGCATTGTTGCAAAAAAAATTCTTCAATTTTAATTTATTGTTGCAATTCTTCAATCCTAGCTTATACAACATTTAGATTAGGGATCACTTCATCATTTGTGTTCCCATCAACACACAACACGTGAGAAATTGCAAGTCCACCCATAGATTCACACATGAAAATAAGGTTTTTTCAAGATCTACCTTCAGACTATCAAGATCATTTTTTACTTCATGATGAATCACTTTTCTATCATCTACATGTAGGTGAGCCCTCCTTTGTTCACCTTCTTTTTGTACCAAATCATTCTAGATCTTTTCTACTTGTTCTTTTAGGGTTCCAATGCATGCAGTTGTTTTGAAACCAACATCCTCGACACTTTGGAAAGGCTTTCTAAACTACATAACTTCAACATCTTTCTTGAATGTAGTGATGATGAAGACTTGAAGAGATTTTGTGATGTGCTCCTATTTGAGCCTGGTTCAACCTTTGGCTTTAAAAAACGCATTGTGTTCAACTTGGAGGCCCCAAATGGAGGTGGTTGGTGAGACCTTGATCCTCTTGATGATTGTGTAGCTTGTAGTCTCTTGGCTCTTCCAATAAGTAGATTCACAAATTTGAACCCAACAAGAAGATTCAGTGATTTTGCCGTAGGATGTGTAACACCAAAAGCTTGTCCCAATAAAATTGGTTGCAAATGTATCTTCTTTTCCTTCACAACTTGCCTCGCAATTTATAAAGTGTTGTGCTTCTCATGTGCAACAAGTGCATAAGCCACTCATTTTAGTTGAATTCCAAAATTTTCAGCCATTAATTTGTGTGCAAATTCTAGGGTTATAGTGTCATTCAAAACTTTGTGTTTCTCATACACATGTGTGTATAGGTTGACAATGGTGTCATACAACTCTTGGTCCATGTTAACCTTGAACTTCCACCCATTCTTGTAGAACTTTGGGCCTAGAAACTTGCAAATTTCTTCCTATGAGATGTCAACCTCTTTGAAGAACTTGATATTTTCACCAAAGCCTCTGAGCCCTTGTTGTTGCACAAAATACTTCAAGTCTATCTTGCTTTCTTGAAAACATCAACAAAAGATCCATTTAATATATTTGAAGAAAAAAGGAATGAACATCTTATGATGGAATTAAACATTATTGTAAGCATGGATAGAATCAAACTTTGACGTGCATCACATTGTGCATACTCAAACCCATAAAGTTTTATAGAATTTTTTGAAAACATAGCAATGTTGCCATGGTGAATGAACACAATTTGTGACATTCAATCAGTTGAGACATTTAATTAGAAAAATGTAAAAATAATAATACACAACACAAAACTTGAACATTTAGGATTAAGTATAGACAACTGGCTAAGCTTTGTCGATTAAAGAAACAAGGACCAAGTTGTCATGGCACCAATGCTTGATTTTGAATCATTTAATATTTTTTCTACTCCACAACAGAACGGGAATTAAGATGCTCATCACCCAAGCACCTTGAGTAGTAAGCTTCAAAGTGCTTGTGAATTAAGGCAATGAATTTCAAACAAGAACCAATAAACATTGGCAGCAAGGAAACTCTCGTGATACATTAACTTCAATCAATAAGAAAATAAGGAACTTATAAATATTTGATGAGTTAAAAATAAATAAATTTCTTAATGATTCTTGAAACAATTCCTGAAATTGTTCCTAATGGTACCACCCAATTGTACTTGCCTCTTGTAACATGTCTTTTCATGCCCCAAACCTTTAGTCAAAATGGACATACCCTTTGGTCAACGTGGACATTTCGATCAAATTAACCTTTTGGAAAGCCATGATTTTCTTGTAATGTTTATTTCCCACCGTTAAACATAATGATATAACCTAGGTGACAACTAGTGACTAAAATTTTGCCAAACACAACATAGCTAAATCAAATGGTTAAACTTAGTGCCCTAATGTAATGGTTAAACCTTGGATAACATAATGATTAAAGTTAATGACTAAACATAATGGCTAAACCTAGTTGATAAACCTAATGACTAAATTTCATGGCTAAACTTTGGCTAAACATAATGACTAAACCTTGGCTAAATCTAGTTGATAAACTTAATGGTTAAATTTCATGGTTAAACCTAATGGCTAAATATATTGGTTAAACATAATGATTAAATCTTAGTTAAACATAGCAGTTAAATCTAATGGTTACATATAATGGCTAAATATATTGATTAAAATTTGGTTAAACATAGTGGTTACACCTAGGCTATACTTAGTGGTTAAATTTAGGTTACACCTAATGGCTAAATCTAATGGTTCAATTTAGGTTAAACCTAGTGCCAAATCTAATGGCTAAATATAGTGGTAAATTTTAATAGCTAAAGTTAAATTAAACCCAATGGTTAAACTTTGGGTAAACCTAGTGGCCAAATTTAGAGGTTACACCTAGTGGCTAAACTTAGATAGGTAAGTGGGTGGATAGGTAAGTAAATAATATGTAGGTAGGTGGTTAGGTAAGTAAGTAGATTGTACAAAGGTGAAAAAATATATGTAAGTACATAGCTAGACCTGGGTGAAAAGGTATAAGTAAATAGGTGGGTAGGTAGGTAAATAATTTAGGTGGGTGGGTGGGTAATAGGTAAGTAATTCACTAAGTAAATAGGTGGGTGAGTAGGTAGGAGGTGGATACGTAAGGTAATAAACCATGTGGAATTTGATTAAAGATCATTGGACATCTTAACTAAATGTTCAACTTGATTAAGGACCATTGGTCATTTTGATTAAAGATCATTGACCATTTTGATTAAATGTTCAATTTGACTAAAGACTATTGGCCATTTTGACTAAATTTATATAACTTAACTATATGTATTTAGTCAAAAAAATCATTATAGTCAAGTTGATCAATCAAAAAATACATCTATCATTGAAGCCCTTGGCCTTAGTAAAAATGCACATGTTCATTAGTAAAAAATGACAAATTAGTGAATTTGAACCTTTTAAAAAACCTTGATTCGTAGTAATGTAGGTATCTAAGTCCTTAATAGGTAATAATAGGTAACTATTAATTAGGTGAGTAGCCATTAAGGTTAATGTTTAGTTAGCTACTAAGTACCTACTTGCTAATTAACAATTAATTATAAAAGTACTTAATTAGGTAACTAATACCTACCTCTAGGTATTTATTAGCTATTACTTAATAGGTATTTTCTAACTACTAATAATTATTAAGTTTTCAGGCTACATATGCAAGGGTTTAAAATAGTAGTAGGTAGTATAGGCCTAGGTGTTACCTTGTTTAGATTTAGCCCAACCTAGGTGCCACATATATGTTACATTATTTAATAGGTTAGGTTAATTAATAAGTAGTAAGTTAGGTAATTGGTAGTAGGCTAGGCTACATAAATAGTTAAGTACTAGTCAAATAAATAGATAGGTAGTTGTTATAAGTAGGTGTGACTAAATTGTAATTTGGTTACAACTAGATTATACCTAGGTTGTAACTAAAATGTTTATCCCATATTGTTTTTCTTCCATGACAAGTTTATAAACTATATAAAAAGGAGAATTTAAAACGTTTAAAAAACACTAATTTTTAAAAACTGGAATAACCATTTGGGATGAACCAATCACAAAAGCTTGAATTTAAAAGCTAAATTTAAAATGAAATAATATTTTACTAATTAGGTGGCACTTGGCCTAGGTCTAGTCTTAACCTGGGTGGTCTCAATTTAGGCAATTTGGGCCTAGCCTAGTTTTGAACTTCACCTAAGTTGGGTCTAGCCTAGGTATAAGTTTGGCCTAGGTGATATGTAGCATTATTTGGGCCACGTGTCAACAAACTACTTGTTAGATGTTTGAGCCACATGTCAATAAACTACTAACTAGACGATTTTCTTAACCTAGTTGTAATATAATTGAAATTACAACTAACATAGTCAAAATTATAATTCAATGGCCTAGTTGGAATATAGTTGAAAAACAATTCAAATTTTGATGACGTCATGATTTGTCAATGGATGAAGTTATCCAATGGGAGGTTACAATCGAAAACAACCTTCAATTATAATGGTGGATATATGTCATTTCCAATTAAAGTGGTCAAAAGTGGTTATTCTTGTGGTGGCAACATGTGACTGCCACTTTCAATTGTAATGTCATTTTAGACTTATACTTATTGACTTTTTTGGTCAGTAGTTGGAAAATAATTGAAAAATAATAATTTACAATTGGAAGGGTCAATTTCAACTATAATTATAATTGAGCCCAAGTTGAAAAACATAGTTGAAAAAGGGGGGTTTTCTTTTAGTGGTTTATTGAGTCATCGATCCAAAATGTATGCATGTAAACACTAAAATTACTTATGATCAAGTTTCTACAACTAATGTCCTCCAAAATTTGAATATTGGTAAAACAACATTTGGAATACAATCATAAACTTATTCAATTTGTTAACATACTAAATAAAAGTAAGCCAATGATTAATTATATGAAGACTTTTGACCTTTACATGAGTTTTAAAAACTTTGATTCAAAACCAAGAATCATTGGTTCAATGGGGCTAATTGGGAGATTGTAGAATACATACAAAATGAAGTTTTAAAGGCTATTAAACTTACTATCTAGAATCTTAATTTTGTTTCTTTTACTTTTGATGAAGCCACAACTGTGTATAATGCAAGTTGGCAAATGCGAAGGATTGGTGTTGGATACCATTGTTGTTGAATGTGTACCAAATGTTATCTGTATATGGGGTTGATAGCTTAATTTTGTTGATCATGAACTCCTCGATGACACAAGGGGACCTAAAATAAGAGAACATTGTTTCAAGGTTGGTGTGTTTTGGTGGTAATGGGGTCAACTCCTTTTAAGGCCTTGAATAAAGAGTGATAGGTCAAATCCAACATCAATATGTTCCATTTGTCACCAATGTGCATTGTATGGTTCATTAAACAGTTCTTATAATAAAAACCCATTCAAAACTACCTAATTGGTCTCACATTGAAAATCTTTTGCAATGTTTATATGGCTACTTTAACCATGACCCAAAGACATTTTTAATTCACCAAATTGGTGTAGATCATGGAATTGAAGGGCAACAAATCAAAACTAAATGGATATTTATGATCAATTTTGTCAAACATGTATTCTTTGAATATCGCCCTCCTCATGAAAATGGCATTGGATGCACCCACAATACCCTTTGCCAAATTTAATGTGTTTGTACATAATGCGGAAATAATGTTGGGGGTTGAATGTTGTGATGGTGTTATTAAGGAAATAAAATTTGGACAATACACATGGTGCATAGGGTAGAATAACCTAAGATAAATTAATAGGCTAAAATAGCCCAGTAAAATAATTAAAAGTAACCTATGGTAGAATAACATGTAAGATAGAATAATCTAAAATAACCAAAATTAATTTAAAATAGTATATATATATATATATATATATATATTTGAAATGGGTTGGGATTAAATAGTTGGGAATAATTTAAGGTGAAAAAGTCTAAAATAACATAGGGTAGCTTAGTTTTAAATAACTTAAGTATAAATAACACATAATGGTTTAGAAATAACCTAAATTAATGTATGGCAATTTAAGGTAGCTAGATGTTTAGGGTAAGCAAGAATAAGAAAAAAAGTTCATAATGATGAGATGACAAGAATTATCACTTGCTAAAAAAATGATGCAATAATTAGGGTTGGACTTTTAATGTGAAAGTGAGGGGTTCAAATCCTCATGCTTGCAACCTATTTGAATGTGCCTAGTTAGCCTAGGCTATCTTCTAGGCTTTTAAGCTATGTTGCTTAAGCCCTAGGTTACCTAGGTAGGCCATGTGATGCCATTTTTTCAATTTGGAACTTGCCACATGTCAACATTATAATGGTAAAAAAGATCAAAGAAACATCCTCACATTTTAGTCACAAATGATTATATCATGTAGGTATATGCAATTGCAATTTTTTTATATAAAAACTAATCATAAATGACCATGCCATGTTAGTGAAATGAAAAATTGGTGTTAATCGCATCTCAATGTGATTGTCATTTTGACTAGTTGTCACATCATGTCTTTTGTGATTAAAATTTTACAAAATTTGTTCAAGGTGATTAGACATTGTAGCAATGGCATATGACATTTATGACAAAAACAAAAATTTACAATTGAAATAACTAGTTAGTATGCAAATTCCTTGTAATGTAACCACATTGTGAAGATTCCTTACTACCTTTTGGATTCTTGAAAACAAAATCTTAAAATACATCAAGTTGGCTAATCTTTTTGTTGTGTAAATAAGTGGTTCTATTAAAGATGAACATTTTTTTTATAATGTTAACCTTTATGAAAATAAAACCATGCAATCAATTAACCATGAATTTGGCGCTTGTCATTGCATGTTCAACCATAATTTTTCACTTTGTAGAACTTTCCTTTAGGAGTAGCAAATTAGAATTAGGAGGATGCCACAATTTGATACAATGTAAAAGGTTGAAGCTTGAAGTGATAATCTAATGGCTGAAAGCTAGCTCATGGCCATATTGTCAACTTCCAAACTATTTTTTTCTTGTATTTTGATTCCCTTCTTGTTTTCTAAGACGTGCTTGAAATATGGATGCATGAGTGTTGTTAAGATGCTTTAAATGGTTTGTTCATGTAGGTAGTAATAACTAGCTATTTGAATTTTGATCAAAATTGGTGTCTTAGTTTTAATTGCCAAAGTGAAGATGTTCTCCTTTGTTTCCATGATCTATGCCTATTTGGAGAAGGTGAATCTCCATACAACCCCCTTGTTTGAGGGTGTAAGATTTATCTTTGCATTCAATATTATAAAATAAAGTGTTTTTTTTTGTGCAGGTTAGGCTTTACGCTACAATGGGCAGGGCTTTTTGTAGTTAGGGTTTGATTCCCCCATATAGCGACCACAATGAACCAACACCCAGTAATGCACCATGAAGGATGGATGGCAAGTGGTCAGGAAATAGTTTTCTGTTGCGTTCCAGTTCCCAAGCTAACAATGGTAGTTAGCTTGGTTGCCTTTTTTTTAATTACCTACCTACTACTTTAGTAGGTAGATTGCAAAATCAGCCCTTACCTATGTATAAACCATCTACTTACCTAATAGTTACCTATTTCCTTACTTATCTACCTATGTATGAGGCCTATTTCTTGTAGAATTGATTACTAAGATGAAACCAATCGTTAACTCAGTTGAGGTTCATTCACAACTGAGTAATAACAGGCATCCATTCGATGGTGCACTGGTGGTTGCTGGTTCACTGTGGCCCCATATAGCATCTTGCCAAAAATTGGATTTAAATAAAATTCATTTGCAAAAGAACTTGAGTAATGATGATGGACTGTAGTTGCAATTCTGACTTAGAATAGTTTCCTTTAACAAATCCAAACTGATCATATTTCCTACATTTCTAAAAAACTACACATTTTCCCACCATGTAGTTGGCCAGATAGACACTCAATGTGTCCATGTGGCAATTAGAGCTCCAGCAAGGACGGGAAAGAAGTTCCCTTCTCTACCTGGCACTGCCTGGATGTGAAAACATATGAAAAATGGATGTATAATGCTTAATTAGGACCCAAAGGCAAGGAGTCCTTGTGGAGGGTTTACCATAGTTTCAGATTATTTAATTTCTACCTAGAGTACCAGCCAATAATAGGGCTAGTTGAATTTTATTTACATTTCTCAAAAAATACCTGGGAAAATCCAAGTCATTTTGAAAAATGAATAACAAGCAGCCATTCATGCTAAAGTCAGAACAGACAAACATATACTGGATAGCCAATTGTCAAGCGCTGTCTAGAGTGGGGTATACTTGCTTCAAGCTTTAGTAGAAGTCAATTGGCAAAAAGCTTCCAATAATGTACGTACTGGAAGTTCTGAGGGGAAAGGAATGAGTTGCAGATACTTACCAGCTACTTATATTCTATATCTCTTGTTGTCTCACCCATTAGGTCATCCCCTTGGGTGCATACATCTACAAAAGTTGCCACAAAAGTTTTGTTATAGGGCTAGATGGGCAAAATTCATTGTTGTCCACAATGGGAGAGTCCCCGCCTCCCGCCCCAAACCCCCCCCGCCCT
>Ga0209208_10004513_pt1 | contig 19703 bp, 22 predicted proteins | sample S1TSphfallax_3_FD_187694 | JGI IMG/M metagenome (GOLD analysis project Ga0209208, IMG submission 187694) | Host-associated microbial communities from peat moss isolated from Minnesota, USA - S1T2_Fd - Sphagnum fallax MG (SPAdes) (version 2) | ecosystem: Host-associated > Plants > Peat moss >...
AGCTTGTAAACCTTATAGTGAAAAACACAGGTTATTTTTCAAAACACCTAGCTATTTTTCATCATCTTAAAAATGAAAATTTAAAAAAAATTTAAACTTGTTAATTCAAAATCTCCATGTTAATTTTAATAGTATGAAAAATCACTATGTTTGCACATTTGGGTCCAATAACAATTAAAAACCTTGGTGTATAGACTAGTAGTGATCCTTGTATCAAAGAACCAACCAAACTAATATGACTTGAAGCAATATTGGAGTGTAATATTAAAGTTATATTGGTCTCAATACTAAGTATGTACCTACCACATTTACTAATAAAATATCAGCTTTGGGTCCTAATATCAGGACCAAGCTAATGTAAACATCAAAAAAGAATCCCATATATTAGCAATAAGCTTATTTGAATTTTTTAAGTAAAAAATTCAATATTAGTTTCAAGCTTTTATGAATTTATTAAAGAAGATTTACCAATACAGATTGGTATGTTCAAAAGCCAAAGCCCACCCAACAATGGTCAAAACAATATCAAATGAACCACATATGTTATTTTACAAAAGGTTGAAAAGGTCATTTTGCCACAAATTTAAGTTCTAATAATAATAATAAAATCAAACTCTCATTAAAAGAAAACTTTGAATGTGATTTTTCACAACTTTTTGTTAAATATGTGAAGCCTTGCCCCCAAAAACCTGACCAATTGTGTGATTATCACTATTGAAAATGCATTCAATTTTTTAAAATGTCCATATTTTTCTATTTCATATTAAAATTGAGGTTGCCAAGTGGGATGTCCCTAGGTTACCAACATCATTGATGTTCTTCTTGCCGTCCTTACCTACAATTTTACTTCTAAATTACCAATTTTTATTTTCCTAGGGCTATCGAGTGCCTCTTGGCGCCCCCACCATCCCCTAGTGTTTTCTCTGTGTCCCTCATCACTTAAAAAAAAGATTCAACACCTCTCTCAATTTTCCCAACACAACTTGATGTCTCCATGGGCCCCATCGTCCCCCCCAGACTTCCCTACATCCTGTCATCCCTTGATGTCTAACATACCCTCATTGCCCAAAAAAAATAATTCCAACATCCCTCAATAGTTTCCCAATGTTGCTCAACATCCTCAACATGCGCCTTTGTTGCTTGGTGTCCCTTAACAACTCTCTTCTATTATAAGATACAATTTTGTTTTGTACATCGTTTACATTGTACTCCATTTACATGTGGTAAAAGCTTTTGGAAATTCATACATCCTAAGAATTCAAATGAAAAGTATTGATGAAAACTTGAAAGTTGGTAATGATTGTTTATAATGTTACTTCTAGTTTCTTTTCACCCATTGTTTTGGACCTTCAACATATTACCATTAAAGAAATCAAGGGGCCTTCTACAAAATGGACATTATCTGATGCAAAATTTGGCCAATTCCAAATGTCTTTTTAATTTAAACCATAACCTAAAATTAGATTAAATATATATTTTTAATATGACTTTGCTAACATTCATATTTCTCATGAAACAAATGAAACATTTTTTGCCAACAAATCTTTTAATGATCACAAGATAACATTGGCAAGGCAAACCTTAAACATGAACAAAAGATGGACTTTTGCAATTGGAAAAGGAGGACACCTTTAGAGGAAATGCCCACACCATGCTTTTGCTATCACCTCTTGTTGATGCATTCAGTACTTGACACCATGCTCCAATCAACAACCACTCTCAATGTGCCCAAAGTTCCAAGAAAGCTCTCTGACATCCAAACAAAGATACAACTCAAAGTCCAGCACAAAATTTTTCAAAACAAAAAGTAACAAGCACCTTTCCTCTTCCAGCCTCTACAACAAACCTTATGTTTGAAGAGTATTTAGTTACGTTCCATAATCTGCTTCCGTGTCTGAACTCAGAATAGCAATTTTGACACTGAATACCGAGCAAAGCAAGGCCAAGGTTTGTCCAATGACCGATAATTGCAAAGATAGTCCAAAGCATGCATCTTATATTTCTGAAAGATTTGTATGCTTCAAAATGGAACAGTGAGTATGCCACTGAATACTCCTATTTCAAATCAAGATACACAGTTTGGAATGTTCCTATTTCAAACTCCAGCAATGCAGCAAGTTTGAGTCTGCACAATGATCCCACTGATAAGTTCAGATTTGATGACCAGTTTGTACTCTACAGGTTCGAAGACTGTTGACAACAGACTTGGCCTTGAGCACATTTTAGTTTACCATGAGACTGATGTCAGGCCAGGAAAAGAATGATAATGTTATCTGGAAGCCACCTTTGTAATTCAACTCAGCAAAATAAGCTTCATGAAAATGTGTAAACTCTTTTGACTAAAACTAGAATTTCTTTAGCCCTAGGTTTCAAGATATCTATCAATGCATGCATAACTTCAACTAGAAATTCTGTTGCATCAGCATGCTGTATTTTTATTTCCTAGATCTGGACACTTGAAAGATTTGTTGGGTTGCATGAGGCATTTCCAAAGGGCTTCCCTCAAGGCCATGGATTTTGAGCTTTTACATACTAACTCAGGCTCAAACAAAGCAGCCATGAAATTTTCACAGTAAAATTTCCACATAATGCCAGAAATGGAGGAATCGTGACTCAGCCTTACATGTAGCTTCAAACATTCATAAACTCACACCTTCTTTCTCTTTGAATGCAAAGACAGGGGTCTGTGATTCCAAATGTTTACAGAGCTTGAGAACGCTCTTTGTAGATCACTGCATTAGTGACCTTGTCCAACTAATCTTGAGGAAATCTCGAACACTTGGAACATGCTACAATTGCAAGCATGCTGCTGTGGTGAACTAGGGTTCCAATGCAGCCCAGAAACTGCATGCAGGGTTCTCGAGGTTCGTATACTTTTCTCAACTCTAGATTTGGACACACCTTCAACATCCATCTGTCTCACCTCCCTGCTGCTCTGGAAAGGTTCTCAAGATGAGCACTGATATGAGGATTTTCATCCTGCATCTGACACCAATTTAAACAGCTTCTGGGCATTACAGTCCAACCAATCCTTCAAACTTAACTTGAAGCATCTTCTTTTCTTGCATTTGCAATGCAGCAATCCAAGTCAACCTACACATATAGTATCTCACAGGTGCATATTCACATCAATGCTCACAGCATAGTAGAGCAACATGTTTATGAGAGCGCAATCAATCTGTAAGCTGTTGGAAAGGGTTGGGAGAAGAAAGGGAATCCAGAGGAATTTTCTGACCTACTGATCCTTGTTTTTGGCTGCACGAGCTCGATGTTTGAGTTCAGCTCTCTTCCACTTCACCATGAGGGAAGTCATGGTGCGCAAGCTGTTGACCAGGATGAGAGTAGAAACCACAAGCAAGGGTCCTGACCAAACTACCGAGAGAAAGACACCATGGGAGTCGAAGTACGGTTGCCTTGCAAAGCTCTTCCAATGCCTGTGGAGATATGTGTTCAACCTCTCTGCGAAATACACACCAAAGAGTACGGAGAAGAAAATGCCCATTTGCACATTGCTGCGCTTCCTGCTGACCACGGCAAACACCAGCAGTACAACATGGAATAGAATCAGGCCTATCAGCCACGGCTCTGTCCAATCGACTGCATGAACGAATGCCAGGATCGGGTCAAAGAAGCCGCCGCCTCCTCCTGCTGTTTCCGATGTGGCTTGGCTCCACTGCTTCCGGAGTTCCTCTGTCAGACCTTCGACCATCGATGCCATTTGGTCCATGCTCGACGCAAAGGATGCCGCTACGTCCATCTTCAAAAGCTCTCCCAACGAGTTGAAAAGATCGAGCAGGTTCTGATCTCCTTCTCTATTCCAATCAGAACTTGCTGTAGTTACGCATCGATGTCACATCACAAGAACTCAATCAGAGAGAAAAGATCCAGAACATAAGTACATCCCAAATACCCACTCTTCAACAATTGCACTACTGCAGACTTCATGACACAATCTCGCTCCAACTGCAAGTCTTCTTCATTAAGAGAGGAAATATCGTGCTTGTAGATCATGGCATTTGGGCTTAACGATCGTGTGCGAAACCCTACGCGCTTAGGGTTTTGGGGAGACCCTACACGATTAGGGTTTCCCGGAACCCCTGTGCGCTTAGGGTTTATGCGCTTTGCCTTTCCTGCTATCTTCCAGTGGCTTGACCTTCTCAAGGAGGCAGACTCTTATGTGCACTTGGAGAAGCGGGAAGACATACTTCTGGCCCCCTTTATTTTTTTACGATGTCTGCTACCATGGAGGAAAGCAATCCACCATTGAGCAAGAAAGCTGCAGCAAAAGCAGCAAAGAAAGCTGAGAAGACCCTCAACAAGCAAATGGCAGCAGCTGCCCTGGATGTAGAAGAGGAGGATCCCCTGGCTGCGAACTATGGCGACGTAAGCTTCCAGAGTTTGCAGAGCAAGGAGATTTCAGGACGAAAATGGGTGGCAGTGAGGTTACTGGATACTGGGATGAAGGGTCAGACTGTTCTGGTCCGAGGAAGAGTTCACACGGAGCGAGGAACAGGCAAGATGGCGTTCTTGGTGGTGCGAGAAGCAGGATGCACAGTGCAGTGTGTGCTGTCTGTGGCGGAGAATATTGTGAGCAAGGGGATGGTGAAATATGTCAACAAGATCAGCAAGGAGTCAATAGTGGATGTTGAAGGCATTGTTTCCGTTCCGGAAAAGCCTATCGAGGGCACGTCCCAGAAGGTCTGACATCTCACGGTTGCTTTGAATAAACAAAGTTTCAGAAACAAACACAAAGGCTATGGATTGAAACAAAACTGTTACTCGCTCTTTTACATTGAGTGTGACTTGGATTTGCAGGTGGAGATCCAAGCAAGGAAGGTGTATTGCATCAGCAAGGCAGCGGCTCAGCTGCCGCTGAACCTGGAAGATGCAGCCCGGAGTGAGCGAGATTTTGAAAAAGCTGAGAAAGATCCACAGGTCTGGCAGTATTTTGAGATTGTGAGAATTGAAGCAGCAGTTGGGGATTGAGAGAGTTCAGAGTTGAAGACCCATGTGCAGTCGAGGAAGGGCTTTTTGGAAATTGAGCTTTTTTTGTGTTTTGGTTCTGCTCTTGTTGAACACCTGAACAAATGTTTTTTTTTTTCTTTGGGATATTGAGCAGCAAGGAGTTCAGTTTGTGAGAGTAGGACAAGACACAAGGCTCAACAACAGGGTATTGGACCTTCGCACTCCTGCCAACCAAGCCATCTTTCGCATCCAGTCACAAGTGTCTACAGTGAGTATACTCCCTTGGTTTTTTAAGCAATTGTGTCAATGTACATCATGTTGGTGCCATGATTGCTGTTGTAACAGTTCTGTTTATCTCATCTCCAACACAAGCTCTCTGGTCAAAGCTAAGATTTGGATTGGAATGGACAACAGCTCTTCCGACAGTTCCTGCTGGCAGAGGACTTTGTGGAGCTTCACACACCAAAGTTGTTAGCTGGGGCAAGTGAGGGTGGCTCGTCAGTCTTCAAGCTTGACTACAAGGGGCAGCCGGCATGCTTGGCACAATCCCCCCAACTGCACAAGCAAATGGGAATTTGTGCTGATTTTGGTCGTGTGTTTGAGATTGGGCCTGTTTTCCGTGCTGAAAATTCCTTCACACATAGACATCTGTGTGAGTTTACTGGGCTTGATTTTGAAATGGAGATCAAGGAGCACTATTTTGAGGTGAACATCCCCTCTCCCCTTGCATGCATCTTCAATCAGGCTATAACCACACTTATTCTTTTGGTCTTGCTGGAACGATGGTTGCCTTCAAAGTGTTATTCTGGAGTTTCCTCTGCACTCTAAGATTTATATGCATCCAACTTCCACATCCCTTTTGCCTTTGTTGCTTTCTATTGGTGTCTTAATCGTTTTTTTGCTGCCACTTTGCAATGTCAAATTCGAAATTATGTCTACTGGCAGGTGCTTGACGTGTTGGAGGCTGTCTTTGTGGCCATTTTTGATGGCATAAATGAAAAATGTGTGAAGCACTTGGAGGCAATTAATGCACAGTATCCATTTGAGCCCCTTCAGGTGGGAGTTCTGTTTATGTGCCTTTTAAGGATCCTCATCTACACAGCATAGTTTTTCTGTATAAATATGCAAGGTTTCTGCCTCTTTTATCCTGGATGCAATGAGAATTTCAAGGGGGAGTTCTTTTTAGAGTCTGAGCATGTCTGAGTTCTGGGCTTTCTTGCAGGGCGCTGTAGCTCTGGAATAGTAGAGGATGATCATGTGGTTGTGTGGTTGGCTGACAGTATCTGCGGAAGACACTCCGGCTCACGTTTGCTGAGGGTGTCAAACTTCTCGAGGTTAGCAAAAGAAGACCTACAAAAGTTTGCTCAAAGTTAGGTACTAAGAAGCTTGATATGTTGGATGTGCACTGTATGGGCAATAGTATCAAGTGTGGGCTCTGAGTGTCTTGTATTGACTACTTTCAGGAAGCAGGTATCATTGTAGATCCTATGGCAGATTTCAACACAGAAACAGAGAGAGAACTGGGGAGGATCGTCAAAGAAAAGTAAGTCCCTTCTTCACAAGTTTGTCTTCTCTGAAATCAGTTGGCATGTAGGAAACACTTGTGTCTTTCAGGATACACCAGTGTATTGTACACGAGTTGTGGTAAATAGACTCCCTATTGTGACAGATTCAAAACCGATTTCTATGTGCTCCACCGTTACCCAGCAGCTATCCGACCCTTTTACACCATGCCCTGCTGGGATGACCCACGGTACAGCAATTCATTTGATGTCTTTATTCGAGGTAATGAAAGTGCTTACCACAGTGCTCCCTCACTCCTTGCTTCCTTGGTAGTTTGAACTCATTTAGTCCGTTGCTCATTTTCAACAGGATTTTCAACAGAAACAGAGAGTGCTTGATGATGCTGTCTTTTTATTGATCATTCACTTTGTATACTGGAGCAGGGGAGGAGATTATTTCAGGTGCCCAGCGTGTACATGATCCAGAGTTGCTTACCAAGCGAGCAATTGAGTGTGGTATCGAGGTTAACACACTGTCTACTTACATTGACTCCTTCAGGTGACACCACTTTTCTTTGATGGCTTTGTAGTAGAGAAGATGCCCCTGGGGTGTATTTCCTGGCATAAAGGATCATAGGTAGGTATGAAACAACAGTAGAGATAGGTAGGGATAAGAGAATGAGCAGTGGCGTAGGTAGGAAATGATTGACTAAGCTGCCATTTGCTAATTCTGTCATTTAAGACGTCTGAGAAACCTGCAGAATAGCCTATGGTCCTTCATGTAGGCAATATCTTTTGTACAGATAGAGTGATGTTGAAAGCATTTGAGCTACATGTAGATGCTTGCAGAAATTGTGGAGCTCAATGGGGGAGCTTAACTGCAAAGCTCAATTAACTGAGCCGTTCTTGTTCTGTTCTATTATGAGTTAGAAATTGGGTACTATGAGTATCATAGCTGAGGGAAAAATGTGTTTCTCTTGCTGGAGCTCAGGTGGGGAGCGGTTCCACATGGAGGAGCTGGAGTGGGACTAGAGCGTGTGGTGATGCTCTTCTGTGCTCTGAACAACATTCGCAAGACATCACTATTCCCACGTGACCCACAGCGCCTTGCCCCTTGAAGAAACTATTTTTTGGGGAGGAATTGGAGTATTTGCATTAAGCCAGCATCCATAACTGAGTAGACAAGGTCTGAGGTTATTTTGGTGTTTCTGCTCTCTGAACACCAGAAACAAACAATATAGCTTATTGCAGGCTTCTTGTGCTGCTTTTCCTATGATCCTTGTTTGCTCACAATGAAAACCCAGGTAACAAAATGCATTCCTTGAAGATGTTTCATTTCAAATGGTTGTGTTTGTTGATACATTCAACTCAGTGGAGGCATGAAGGTTGAAGGATTCAAATTGGAGGGTAGATTATCTAGTGTTTTAGTGATGGAAAATTGCAAACATACAAATTCCAAGGTTTGATGCTTGGGATTGTGGCATATCCAAAAAATGGGTGTCCTGCAATTGCACATTTATTCAAGGCTTATATGATAGTTTGTATTTAATTTGCATTCCCAGTATACCCTACTCTTTCTTCTAGATCAAGACTATTTTTCTCCCAGCTCAGGAACAACAGACACTGGATATTGTACTTGAGCTTAAGTCAGCCAGAAACAAAAGGTAAGGTATGAAGCTTTAAGCCTGATTTAAAGGCCATTTTTTGGTTGCTGTGTTTGGTTATGCTTGTAACCACAAGGGTGGAAAGTTATATAGACGACACCAGAGGAGCCAGAATAATTTGAGTATGTATCATTGAGAACAAAACAAGGTACACTGTCATTTGAAAAGTTTCACTCCTGACTTTTTTTATTTGCTTCAATCCCATCTCGTGTAAAAGTGAACAAGTAGACCAATTGCAACTGAAGCAAATGATAAAAGAGAACAAGTACGCTAAGTAGTGTAGTGGGGAGACGAGAGAAAGAAGTTGACTGAGAGTCTGAAATTTCAAGATGAGCAAACTTCTGCTCCATCTTCCATCCCATGTGGCCACCCCTTCAAGTGCAAGGGATGACATTTGATGTGCATGACATTTCATCCCCTGGACCATATTCTTCATAAATCTCTTGTATTCTGAGCCCAGCAATCACATGGACCAGTTGGAAATTTTGTGCATAAATGTCACTCATGTACTGGTTTCTTTCTAGAGTAATGTTGCTTGAAACTCTGGAGACCAATGAAAAGTGTGGAAACACAAACCCAAACTAAAAGCTCCACAAGTGGCCAACACACTGCTTCTTTACAGGATTGCAGAGCACATTGAAGTTTGATGTTGCAGCAGGAAAAGTATGAATGGCGATTATTTCAACTATACTCCTCATTGTTGAGAAGGATCAACAGTACTGCACCACAGAACAAGAGACATGATCCCCAGGAACAATACTCTCTAAAATATTGGATCTGGTGCAAGTATCAGTTGCAACTGTGGAAACTGCATTATGGGTTCCAAGGTATGAGATGAATAGACCCAAATGCACAGAAAACACACAGTTCACCTTGAGAAGAGCTTAACAATACAAGGACCCAAAAAAGAATCTCCCTACAAAAAGAAATCAGGTACACCTTGTGAATGTTGCTTGACCAAAATCAAAACAGAGGAAGCGGTTGGCAGTGCCATCTATTCAAATCAAAACAGAGACAAGATTTACAAAACAAATTTTCCTGAGCAATCAGGAGATAAAAAAACTAATCCCAACCTTCCTCTCCTGAAACAAAGCAGACAAATGCTTGTACAGAGGTGACTCCACAAAGCATCTCAAGAGGTAACTGGCTCCTAAACTACATGTGAAACCTTCAGTTAACCAAGGTATTCATATGACCGTGCATGGAAGACAGTGTCTAATGGAAAAGATGATGGCTAAAAGGTTCACTATCACAGCTGTGAGTTTGCAGCTTCCAGTTTTAGTCTTCTAAATCTTCATCCTCCTGCACAACAACATCTAGTTAGTGACAAAGTAAGCATCTTGATGACATTAACCAGATACCAATTGTCAGCAACCAAAACATTGTGAAGCCTAGAAAATGTAACAGGAAACAGGTACATACATCTTCATCATCCTCATCATCATTGATCTCTGATTTGGACTTATCAGATTCTTCAGCAGTAGCATCATCCTCATCATTGTCCTCCTGCATTCAATGTATCAAGGACACACTTACTTCCTCAGCAGCCGCGAACACACCTACCCCAAAAGTCAACCCATGCACTTATGAAGCACTCATACCTGCTTTTTCTTGTAAGCTGCAAGGGTCTTCACATATTCTGTCTTTTTCTGTGTAGCCTTGTTGATGAATGGCAACTTCTCCTGTAAAAAGGAATGGTGACATCAGGTACCTTACCTTGCAGCTGAAAGAAATTGAGATGAAAGACAGCAGACTCACAAAAAACACTGTGGAAAAGAGACTCACAGCATCAGTCATGTCTTTCCACTTTTCTCCTCCAGCTTTGCCAACCTGGACAAAAAATCAGCTGAGCACACAGCAACCACACATCTATACCCAAAAGGGAAACAAGCAGTGACAGGTTGAAAGATGATGTCAAAAGAAAAATAAACAGGGAAGAAGAGACAGATGAGCTGACTAGCTGCCAAGAGATTGTAATAAAGCCCAAGTGATTGAAATTCTGAGAAGCAGCAGTAGAAGCAGATCCAAGAGCTTACCATTGTTACACCCTTCACATCAGGGTGCTCCTCTTTGAAAGACTTTCGGAATTCATTACTGAACCCACAAAACCAGGAAGAAAGGAAGTGTGTTAGCAGCAACATTCAAGTTCTGTACAACATGCTCAAAGCTTCAGTTATAAGAGCATCTCTAGCAGCGCTCAGTATGTGACCCTCAAAAAACATTTCTAACATTCAAGTTTAGTCATTTACTTTTTTCCAACCCCACCTATAAAACTAAAACTAGGACTGCAAATAGGTGGGAGACCACTACCAGCAACCCACCTGAACCAATCAAACTATCTAGCCAATCAACATCAGGTGTGAAAGCTTTGCTATGTCTTTTACCAGCCTCAGCATCCTGTGCGAAATGCTGGGCCAAAACCATTTTACAGAGACAAACCAACATGTTTTGATTTTTCTTAATCCAATTTTCTTTTGCAAGGGCACATACTGAGCACCAGTGGAGCTGTTCTAACATTACCTTGTAGAGACAGATTGAGTATGCCGCACTTACAGAAACAGGAAGAAAGCTGTAGGTGGCCGCTTTGGAGCGTTGGGATCCTTTGCTGCTTTAGCTGCTTTCTTTGATCCTCTTGGCTTCTTTGCCTTCGCTTCTTTCAAAGCACCTTTCCTCTTCTTGATGTCTCTGTGAAGCCACGTTCCAGTAACCAGAGAAGACCGTTAAGACCGCACAATACATATTACAAACAAAACGACGACCTTGGACATGCCCTCCGAAGAGGAAAACTTGAGAAGTTATGTCGGGCAGCAGCGCCTCTTCTGCATTCACACCAGATTGCAGAACGAGAGATGCACACACAGTGAAAACGAACGACGTAGAGAAAAAGCTACATACTTTTCCTCCACCTTCCGTGTCTTGTCGATAACCATACTTTTTGCATCTCTAGCAGCTCCTTTCTTGCTATTCATCCTGACGAGGCCTGGGGAGGGATAAAAAAGCAGTGTTTAAAAGAATAGCATGAACATGATGATGAGTCTTTTATTATAGCTCTCTCGAGCAGCACAAATTGCAAAGCAGCAACGGAGCATCGCAGGGCAAACGGGCATGTCATTTCAAACGGAGCATCAACAGAAAAGGAAAAACCAGCAAAGCGCAAAAAACAAAGTCAACAAGAAAAGAAACAAATACTAGAGAATATGATGCAGAGAAACTTCTGAACAGAACAGTTGTGAGGCCATGAAGAATTCCCAGACCGCGTATTGAAGGTCAGGACAGCCTCCGGAAAACAGAACTCCCAGATCACAAACGAAAGGCGGTGAAAAGCATATGAAAACATATGCAGAAGTCACAAGTAGAAACATATTGCTATTTCTGAGGAACATGGAGAGACGGAGTATTTTACAGAGAGCCGTGTACAAAGAGACGGGCTCTCAGCAGACAAAAATGTTCTGTGTAGGATCGAACACACAACCCCGTGTCTCCACGGAGTTCCGGCAACCTTCGCAAGTGATAAAACTATTTGTATTCCAAAGCCAACCAAAACATACTACAACAATCTACTTCTGGTGTCTGGAAACGGGAACTCAACAACAAAAACAAAAGGAGCAGCAAGACAGTAAGGAACAGAAATAACGGGCACAAAAAGACGACAACAAACGTACGAATAGGGCACGTGAAGCTACGTAAAGCTGTGACAAGTTGGAACGTCTTTGGCAGGGCTGTTGTATATGCAGACCATCAGCGAGGCCAGATTGGCCCTAGACAGCAGCAGCAGCAGCGAAAGCAATCCCATTCCCCGAGAAAAAAGAGGAAAAAAAAAATGGAAAAAAATACCCCAAACGAGAGGCGGTGAAAAATCGAGTAAGACAGAAATCACAACCTGCAAGAACACGAACGGCGCCGTGACGATCTGAAAAGCAGGAGAACGCAGCAGTAGTAGTAGTAGCAGCAGCAGACGAGACGAAGCAGCGACGATAGCAAGGGTTTGCAAAACGCAAGAGCAAATGTGCTTGTGTGCGGTGATCGTCCCTCGTTGCGCAGCGCCCAGAAAGCCAACGCTAGAGGCTGGTGGGGGCGGGAACGGCCTCCGGGTGGACGGGCACCCGGCAATGGGAGCGGGGCAACGGGCTAGGGCGACCCGGTGACCTTAGATAAGCCCACCCGTCACGGGAAGCGGGTGACCCGCCACAGTCTCCTGTAGCCCCCACTTTCAAATTTTTCCCGTAATTGAGGTCTCCAAACAGCAAAAGCTGTATTCACATTGAGAGTCCAGGTCCCCAAACACCAGAGTGTATTCAAATGGGTAAAAACGAGGTCCCCAAACACCAAAGTGTATTCACATTGGTGAGGGGCATTTTCTCGTTCTCACTTCTTCTCTACTGCGCCTTCTCATAGCGCTCACTTTGACAATCAACATTCAGCTGCTGATTCTCTGAGAGTGTTGATTTGCAGTTTACCTTTCCACACACAAAAATGGGGAGAATGAGAGGAAAAAAAAAGCAGGTTTAAATCAGAAAAAGACAGAGAAGGAGAGAGCTTTTGAATCCTAATTTTTAAAAGGATCCTTTACTTGCAGAATACCTTAGTCTCAGATGAAGGAGATGAAACTCTTTCAGCTCAAGCAAAGTGCTACAAAAGGGTTTTCACCCTCGTATTTTCAACAACCAAAAACACTGCCAGAGTTGTTGGTGCCAGAGCAACATCCTATTCAAAACAAGCCTAGACTGTTACAAGCAACATCTTAACATGAATGGGTTTTCAGTGTCGTCTTTGGGTGAGTACTATGTGAGAAGGATGGTGTCAGTTCCTTCATGAACCGAAGCTAGCTAGTTATTCAGGAATCTTTACTAGCACACCAGAGACTTGTGCTATCCACAGACAGCAACATTTGGACTATACAAAATCCACTACTGAAGACCTGAAAATTGGTTCCCACCACCAGTCCAACACCAGAATCAGTGCATGCATGCCCACTCTGCAGGGATTTGCACATGCCAAACCTGAATACAATCCTGAGCCATGCTACTACCTAATGTAGGATCATCCATCTGGACTGATGTCTCTAACAACCAAATGCCTGTGTAGTTGGTAGTGCAGCTCAATGTATCCAATTTGATAAATTGGGAGAAATTGCTCCAATGGATACAAAAGCAGCTGCATAACTTCAAATAACCCCCATGTGTCTGAAAGTGGCCTAAATTTCACCCATATTTTGTCATTTTTGGCAAAAGTTGTTTGTCCTAGACAATTAACTTTTGCCACTACAAATGGGAGGAAGAAAAGATCATATGATGACAACAAAATCTGGAGCTATGAATCTGCATCTTTCCATAGACGTTCAATGCCATCCATGTGAGCCATTCCCACTACACCCACCACCTTGCCTTCACATGCTCGGAGCCGCTTCACCATCAGCGCATCCCTCTCATGCACCATCACCTTCACCTGCACACCAACTCATCTGAGATTATTTGCCTACAGGAATAGAAGATAGGTCACCTTGGACTCCGAACAAGTGATATATAAGATCGGACTATATTAGTGAATTTGGTGTTGAAGCAGTTTATTTTCAAAGAGGGTTGATGGTAAAACTAAGCAATCATTTTTCTAGTGCAACTTTGCAGGAAGGTCACCAAAGCTAAGTGTTGACAACTTCAGACAAAGGTCATATAAAATTCTTGCTCTGTAATCTTACATCTGTGAAATCATCACATAGGGAACAGTTAATTACTGTGTCAAAACAATTCTTCCCCTCTTCTCAGAAATCAGTCACATCATTTAACACCCTGGGACAACCTTTCCTATTTCCACCATCAATAACCTTTGAGACAATGACTCTCCTTCATAAACTGGCCAAACGTGAAGAAAATAGAAGAGTTTAGCATCTTACGACATCTGGGAATGCAGCTTCCATCCAACTTATGAGCTGTCTAACAGTTTCCCTTGTTTTGAGTCGTTCCACAGATCCTTGGAAGTCATTCTTCTCCCAATCTTTGAGTATGGTTGGATATTGTTCAATATTTGGATTTGAATTTGTCATGATGATTTTGATAATATCCCGCAATGTGATAACATCTCGCAATCTCTTCATGGTTACCTACCAGAAGCAATCCAACTGATAAGACTAATAACATTGCTCGCAACAGACAAATTACTCTTGGTCAATGAAGTCCTTCCAAGCAATTTCAATTTAATCTATAACCAAGCATAATAACCCACAGTCCCTGAGTTACAAAATCAGCCATTCAAACACTGGAAAAGCACTGCATGACACACACAAAGGATTGACTGCAAACTCTATAACAGGCATGTCCTACTGTTGTCAGAAAATTGAAAGACCCATATAGCCACAAGACTACACAATTATGTTCAAATTATGCAGCTTATTGCAGAAACCTTTGGTGGATGACAAAACTCACTTGGACTAGACAAATTTGTTCAAACTATGCAGCTTACTGCAGGAGGCTTTGGTGGATGACAAAAGACTCACTTGGACATCCTGGTCAACATAGAGAACATTAGCATTCAACCGTTGTGCCTCCTCCATTGCTACCTGCACTACATCAAACATCCAACTACTGAATTGGACATTAACAGACACAAAATTGTACCTTTCTTTCAGTTTACCTTTAGTCTTCAATGGCAAAGCTCTCTTCCCAGAGAAATATATTTTCATGTAGGAGGAAACTGTCCAAATTTATGACCACCATTTCTTCAGTAATTGCTTGACGACCAACTTCTTTTTCTGTTACAAATTTAGCAAAACAACTGATAAATTGCAGCAAAATGTGAGATTGCTAAGGAGACAGAAAGAACAACCATTAAAGCCCCTTGTAAGAACCAAACAAGTTCATATCTATGTAGCTCACTATAATACCCACTAAATTGTCAATTCAATGTGCAGCTTGAATGGAGACACTTGATGATGTTGGTTACCCTAAACTCTTTCCCAGGCTCCACACCAGTGCTGCGAATCAGCTCATACATGGACTTGAGCCAGAAGGAAATTAGCTTCTGGTCCAGACCCCCTGGCATGTGCAGCATGTCAAGAAGCTGCTGGAAGAAACTCTTTGCCTTTGTTGATTCTCCACTCAACATCTTCTTTGCCCTCTCAGCGCAGAGCTCCACCTACATAATTTCCACATGCAAAAACCACAATTGGAACTGAATTTTCAGGTATTCTCCCTGTTTCTTCCTCTTGATATAGGCAGGTGAAGCATTACAGCAAGTTCTGTAGCTGCAACACAACAATATACAGACATGTCTATAATCATGGTGTAGAAAAGCAACATTCTGTGATCAGAGAACAATATCACATCATCGCTGCAGAGAATTTTATGTAACTGTCCTACCTGAACTCAAACAGTTCTTTCAGATTTCCCTGCAACTGAGATCCAACTTATGATCTTCTGAGCACATAGTCTGATGGATTTCTGATACCTCAACTGAAGAGTATCTGCCACAAGTTCCGAGACAACAAAGATTTGATATATCTCAGCCAGAATCTGTGAAAAAGTAACCCCAGTCTGAAGATCTATGCATGCAAAAATCTGACTTTGGACTGAACTCACCGCAACAGTATCCGGCTTCACTTGGTGGATAACCTGCAAATGCTCCACACTGTGTATTTTCAGTAATCTTCTTCATCATTGGACCAGTCTCTCAATATTATTATTGGATCTTCCAGTAGTTTCCACAGTCTTGATGCACAGAACAAAATTCAAAAAGTCGCAGAGTTAGGGGGGCTTTGCAATCTGCAGTCTCAAAACCCTAGAGAAGTCTTGTATCAACTTTCTCGTCGTTTGTTAAACAGACGAAAGGCAAGAAAAACTGGTGATTTGTGGAGCTTGTGTTGGAAATGAAGAAATCAGAGTGCAAAAGAGATTTTCAGTACTGCATTCGTTGCATCCATAACTAGATGGGTACACGGGAAAGTAAGTTTGGATGCATGGCACTATGTACGGCAAGAAAGAGAAGAGGGGATGACAAACCGAACCTCTCGAACTTCTTCGGCGCTTTTCTCGGACACATGAGCAGTTCCAACAAGGTAGAGTTGTGCACCGTTCCTGTTGTTGCGCAAATATGTCATAGAACCTTCTTCGCCCTTGCTCGCAAACGACCGCCATTGCCTTTGTGCTGAAACTCTGGATTCACCCTGCAGATGACGCCATGTTTGCCAAGCCACTGATCGATGCGCTCCCGCACGAAGCGGCGGCAGCATGATTTCTCGATTCCAGTTCCTTCTCCCTCCCGTTTCCTTCACTTCTTCGTCGCTACCGAGTCATTCCATCACCAAAAAACAGCACTTCTCGCTCGATTCTGAACCGATTCTCGTCTCATTTGTCTTCAAACCTCTTCCCCTCTCTCTCTACTCTTCCCAGAACCCGAAATCTCTTCCTCTGCATCATGAACTTGATACGAAAGAAGAAGCAATTCACCTCCACCTCCATCCGTGCTGTCGCTGCTGTGAGTCCGTCGCGTCGCCGCAGCATTCTCGCTGCCCGCGAGTTCCCCACCCACCTTTCTCCCACGCCCGCTCCAAAAAAAAAAAGGAAAACGCCCTCCGTTTCTCCGGGTTCCGGAAACTTCTCCTCCGTTCCACTTTCCCATCGCGAACGTGGTTCCCGTCTTCACCCGGTCTCCGCGACCCGTGATTACGAGGGGCGGGTATGCGTCAAAAGGAAGCAACTACGACAAAGACCAAGCAAGATCGGACCGTCACTTCTGACGGTGTGGATCAACACAACACGCCCCCCCCCACGCACCCTCCCCTCCCCTCCCCAGTGTCGAGTTTATTCTTGAAATTTCTTTTTCCTTTCTTTCTTTTCTTTTCTTGTTTAGTGATCCAAAACTTAACAGGCACCTATCTTTTTCTCTTGCCTGAAATTTCTTTTTCTTTTCCAATCTTTTGAATAAAGGCATATAGGTCACATAGGGCCTTGGGTGAACCAGCAGCACCTACACTGGTACCATGGTTAAAACCAGACTCGGCGAGTTACCCAGGTGGGTCGGGTTATCTGAACCAAAATTGGATTGAATTTTTATTTTTTTAATTTGGTTTTTTTAAGGTTTAATGAGAAGCTTAAACTGGAATGACCCCCAAGCACCAATCTGAACTTGCTATGTGTCCATTGTGGAAAGAAAAACTTTAGGTTTTGAGGGAGGTTTGGGATAAAGGCATCCAAGGGAGTTCAATTCAGACCTTTCTTTTTTTCTTTTTTCTTTTTTTAAAAAATTTAAATATGTATATTGAACCTACAAATTAGGTTTGGGACCAACCCAAACATTTTTTCACATTTTTTTTTAATTTGAGCTTCTTCTTTTTTGCATATTTTTTAATTTTCTCAACTTGAGGTTCATGAGTACAAGTTCAACACCAATCCGAACTTGCCATGTATCCATTGTGAAAAAGAAGTCATGGAAGAAGTTGTTTGTTAACAAGCAATAAGATGAGATTTACTTGTTTTCTAACAAACAACTAATGAAATTAGGGTTGTTCATTAACAAACATCCATTCAAAGGCAAGAAAAATTGAAAGTGTTAAAATTATTTGTTAACTAACAACATAACATAAGGTTGATGCAATGTTCATTGCTTAGGATAATTAACATGGGACTGTGACATGATGTCTATGGGAGGTTGTTTATTAGTGAATAAGCTTTTCAAATTTGGAATTGTTTGTGGATGAACAATTGATTGAGAAGCATAATTAACATTGAAGTCAACCAAAATGTTGAAAAATGTAGATCAATTCAAAATTAAAGAATGTGTGGTAGGTTTGGATTAGTCTCAAACCTAATTTGAACATAATTTTTAAGTTTGATAAATTACAAAAATTTGAAAAATAAAAAAGGAGACCTAAATTGGACTTTTATCTCAACCTTTATCCCCTTTTCACACCTTTATTTCAAACTTCCATTGAACCTCCCAAATTGGAAGGTTCAAGAAGTTTCATTAGTGGATGGCAATGGAGATGGTGACTTGTCATCTCACTCCCATTGTTCCCTTTATGCAATTGTTGTTATTTCAACGTTAGCAAATAAGAGTATTGTCATTGATGTGCACCAAATTGTCAACGCACCTATAATGTAAAATTCACATTAACAACACTTCCCCTCTTGCCTTTTTAGCTTGTATTATCATAGACGGGATGCATTTAAAGACAACAACACAAAAAGATATCAATTCTTTTTTGGATCCATTTATTTTGATCCTTTCATTTTCTTTAATAAAAGCCAAATAAACTTACTTTAAATTACCTACTTATTGTCGAAACATTTGAGTACCATCTTTTGAAGATGAAGAATGATCAATTTTGAATATGAGATATTCAATTACACAAATTATCTTATGCAAGACTTTGAACACAAAACATATATTTACATGAACCATTTTCAAAACAAATGTGTCGCAACCCTAGCCTTGGGATCACAACCAAGGTAAAGGCTTGCAAAAGTGTGGGCCAAGTATGAAGTTCAAGAGTCACTTCCATGTCCCCGGGAGTGCAAGAGAATGTGAAGGAATGAACCCTCACACTCCCAAATGAGCTCCCACTTTGGGAGTTGGAATCCCGGTGGATTCCCGAATTTTCATAGAGCAATTACAAGGGTCAAAACCTATTGAATTGAGGAATTCCATAGATCATTGGAAAACTCTTGGAACTTAAATGTCTAAAATGGGCCCGTGTGACCCATTTAGACACTTAATAAACAAGTTATAACCAAAAGAAAAGCCAGGAGTCAAATTAGCAATTTGACTCCCTACCACTAAAAGTTAGGAATCACCCCAATTTCCTTGTGTTCAGGTAGTGTGTGACATACCGTTGGAAATCTTTTAAAAAGGGTTACAACTTTGCTTCAAACCTTATCTCAATCAAAGGTTTGCACACAAAGTTATGAACCCCCAAAGTCGTAGGAGTCCTAATTATGGGAATTTCGAAACTCCCATTTGGGAGTCCTGCAACAAAATGACATTTGGGTGCTAGTCCCGTGGCCAGGCATAGAGTATACTATAAAGGGGAAGGTGGTGGCTTCCCCCAAGTTCGGGCTATGGTGAATCTTGTGAGTCCAAGTTTGCCCGTGGCTCATCTTAACACCAAAAGTGCTTCAGCTATGCATTAACCAATTTGTTGTTTGGTTTTGTGTAAGTCCATGTGAGTGAGTGATTACTTTTCATTCTTCCTAGTCCCATCCCAAAGTTCCAGCATGCCCCTCTACCCCCAAAGTGCTGCAAGCCAAGGAGCGTGCCCCAATTCTTTACTTTTCCGTTATTTTCACCTCAGACTCACATATGAATCTATTAAGGAGTTTGGGAGTGCGTCAAAATGCATGTGTATGAATAAATCAAATCACATCAATTTTCTACACGTGTAGTAAATTTTCCATTTAAAAAAAACTAAGTTTTTCAAATACTTTTGCAACCTTCAGTACATGTTTATTTTAATTAAAAAATATGCCCATGGACAATAATTATGCAACATGCATGGTTACCATGAAAACACAAAATTAACATAACACCAATGAGATGTAAAATGTCCATAATGGATTTGAAACAAATGGAGTTATAATTATTT
>Ga0209208_10004514_pt1 | contig 19702 bp, 19 predicted proteins | sample S1TSphfallax_3_FD_187694 | JGI IMG/M metagenome (GOLD analysis project Ga0209208, IMG submission 187694) | Host-associated microbial communities from peat moss isolated from Minnesota, USA - S1T2_Fd - Sphagnum fallax MG (SPAdes) (version 2) | ecosystem: Host-associated > Plants > Peat moss >...
TTCGAAACGGAGGGGGGGTTCGGCAGTTTCAACGAATTCAACGCCAAGGGTGCCTTGAACATTCCCCTGGTCGACAACCAGGTGGCGATGCGAATCGTCGCGAGCGAGGAGCGCGAAGATGGTTGGATGCGCAATGGGGCGAGCGACACCATCGGCGGTGTGACCTATACGGGCAACGGGGCGTCCGTGGGTGGCACCGACGTGTTCTCGGGCCGCGCGAAAGTGCTCTGGCAGCCGACGGATGATCTCAAGGCGTTGTTCACCTATGAGATGGTGAGTGATCGATCACAGACGCCCGCCGCCGTGAATGCCACACCGACCAGCGACGCGCCGGGCACCACGACGCCTTACTTCGATCTCGCCGCCCTCGGCCTCCCCGGGTACACCGGCAACAATCCCCTGAGCGCCGCCGGAGTCGACAATCGTTCGAACGATCTCGTGAACCAAGCCGGCGGCCAACGGGTCGACGCCAACGGGTATCACCTGAACATCGATTACCATTTCGATCCGGGTACTTTCACGTGGGTCCAAGGGTACCGATCTCAGGACTCGGAATTGGCCTCCGACTACACCGGGGTCGTCGGCCCCTTATCGGTTTTCGATGCCCAGCGCGACGACCGCCGCAAGACCTGGCAGGAAGAATTGCGATTTGCCTCCAAGCAAATCGGCGACTTCAATTATGTCGCTGGATTCTTCTACCAGCATGACAACACCAAGTTTTGCGTGGCGCAATTGCTCGGAATCTACGACTTGTTCGGCGTGCCGACTCCGGCAGGCTTGACCGGCGGATATAACAACAACCCGCAAGTGCTCTGCAACGAGCAGACCGAGGAGTCCACGGCCGGCTATGGGGAAGCCAATTACAAGTTCACCGACGCGGATACCCTGACCATCGGAGCGCGACTGACCCAGGACAGCAAGCAATGGATTGGCCGTCAACAGGTGTTCGTCCAACAGCTCGCCTCGCCCACGGGCGCGATCGTGCCGACCTTCACGGCTCAGCAACTCGGCGGCCTGATGAATGCCGACAATTTCAGCGCCTATCCGTTCGGAGTGGTCACCGACAAGCATACCTGGACCCAACCGACCTACCGCGTGACGTTCTCGCATCAATTCGACCAGGACCTGTTCGGCTACATCAACTATTCGCGCGGCTTCCGTGCGGGCGGATACAACGATCAGATCGGGACGGGCGGTACTCCGATCACCAACGCCGAGAAGCAGCCCACGGATCCTGAGATCGCGAACTCGTTCGAGACGGGCGTCAAGAGCGAATGGCTGGATCATCGCCTGCGCGTCAATGAGGCGCTATTTTACGTGCGATACAAGAATCTCATCCGCGAGGTCGTCGAACCCGTCGAGAACTCGAATGGACAGACGGACGAAGAGACGCTGTTCAAGAACGCCGCATCGATGACGGCCTATGGGATCGAGAACGAGCTCACCGGTCAGCTCACGGATAATCTCGTTCTGCATGTGCCCTTCAGCTTCCAGCATTGCGAGTACAACAGCTTTTCGACCCTCAACGAAGCCGGCACCGCGACGATCAATCTTGCGGGTCTGCCGGTCAACCGGTGCCCGCCGGTGACGGCCACGGTGGACCTGAGCTACACCACGAATGTCGCGGCAACCGGTGGCAAGGTCGTGCTGGATGTCAACGACAATTACGTGTCGAAGAACCTGGACACCTATTCGATCGTGCTGCCTTATGAACCCTTTACGCAGACGTATCAGGATGCGCGAGCCCTGCTCGGCGCGTCGGTGACCTACACGGGCGAGAACAATCGGTGGTTTGCCCGCATTTACGGCCGTAATTTGACCGACAAGATCTACAAGGAGTCCGCGCAGAACGTCGATCCGCTCTGGATCTGGGCCTTCTATGGAGAGCCGCGCTTCGTCGGCGGCGAAGTCGGTTACAAGTTCGGGCAGAAATAGCGGACGAAGAGCGCGTCGGCCCGATGCCGGCGCGCTCCGCTACACCACTTCATGCTCTCTGAGATCGGCAATTTCGTGAGTCGTGTAACCCAGTTCGGCGAGCAGCGTGTCGGTGTGCTCGCCGAGCAGCGGCGGCCGGGTGGGATTGATGCCGGGGGTGGCGCTCAGTTGCACCGGCAACCCGGAGACCGGCACCACACCGGTCACCCCGGGATATCCGGTGACGGCGTGGAGGAACTGCATGGCCTTTACGTGGGGATCATCGAGCGCCTGCTGTGGTGTGTAGATCGGACCGGCCGGCAACCCGGCGGCATTCAAGGAGTCGATGGCCTCGGCGGTCGTGCGTTCAGCACACCAGGCCGCCATTCGCCCGAGGATCGCATCACTGTGATCACCGCGCGACCCGTCGCTCTGGAACAGGGGGTCCTGGGTCCATCTCATTTCCTCACCCATGAGTCGCGCCCAACGCCGGAACAGGCCGTTGCCGACCACGTGGACCAGTATATGGCCATCGCGCGTCGCAAAAACCGACGAAGGCGCGCTTGTCTGCACCCGATTCCCGCTGCCGGTTCGATTGATGCCCGTCGCACCTTGCTCGGCAAGATGCGAACCGAACACGGCGAGTGCCGTTCCCAGGAGGGTCGCCTTGACCTCCTGGCCCTCACCGGTTCGCTCACGGTGCAACAGGGCCGTAACCGTACCCAGTGCGGACAATACGGCGGTCGCAAAATCTACGTAAGGAGCGGCGCCTTTGACCGGTGCGCCCGGTGTGCCGGAGATGTACATGGCTCCGGACATCGCCTGCCCGATCCCGTCGAATCCGCCGCGGTCGGCGTAGGGACCGACGTCGCCGAACGCCGATTGCGTGGTCAGGATGATGTTCGGACGGATACTTTTCAACGTGGCGTAATCGATGCCGAAAGTGCGCAGCTGAGCCGCCGGAAGGTTCGCAACCACGATGTCCGCTGTTGCCACGAGCCGTGCGATGATGTCTCGTGCGCCGGGTTTCGTCGGATCGAGGGTGAAGGATTTCTTGTTGCAGGCAGTTTGAAAAAAGACTCCGCCTTCACCGGTGTCCGCGATGGGGGCAATGTAGCGGTCTTCGCCGCCGTCACGGCGCTCGACGCGAATCACCTCGGCGCCCAGGAGCGCGAGCAACGTCGCGCAATAGGGACCCGCGACATAGCGGCCGAAATCGAGCACGCGCACGTTGTCGAGCACGCGGGCCGGGACGGCAGGTCGGCCGGATGGCGGAGTGGTCATATGACCGACACCTCGACCTCGGCGCGTTCGCTCAAGATGCACGTGCGATGGGTTGCGAGCGGCCGGGAGGCCGGCGCTCCCAGGGCACGGCCATCCCGTACGTCAAACGCGGCTCCGTGCAGCGGACATATGAGGCGCGTGCCGCGCAACCGCCCTTCGCTCAAGCGGGCGAACGCATGGGTGCAGATGTTGTCCAGGGCAAAGACGCCGTCCTTGGTGCGGCAGACGATGACTTCGCGCTCACCGATTTTGCGGGCAAGCGTGGTCCCTTCGGCAAGTTCCGCGAGCGGAATGAACAGGGAGGCTGGCTGGGTCATCGAAATCATCCTCATGAATACCGCCGGTCGGAGTGGACACCGAGGTCGAAAGCAACCGTTCAAGATCGAGTCAACCATGGAGTTCAATTTATCATGGCCAGGATCACGTTTATCGCGCGGATGACATGCAAGCCCGAGAAGCAAAGAGAATTCATTTCGTATTGCCGTTTGCTCGAAGATCACGTGAAAGCCCACGAACCGGGAACGTTGATGTTCGGTTTCTTCAAGCTTCGCGAACCGAATCGGTATGCCGTGCTCGAGAGTTTCGAGGACGAGGCGGCCGAGCATTTGCACATGAATTCGGCGGTTCTCGCCGATACCGCGCCGAAAATATCGGGCTGCCTCGATGGCGGCTGGATACGGGAATATTTCGATCCGCTCGAGTGAACACAGGAGAGAGATGAGATGTCAACCACCTTCATCGCGACATTGGTCGTCAAACAGGGTCATGAAGACGAGTTCGAACGCTTGCAGAAGGAGTTGTCGCAGCTCACGCACACGCATGAGCCCGGCACATTGGTCTACGACGTCATCAAGAGCCGCAGCAAGGCGCGAACTTACGTGGTGTATGGACGATTTCGCGATGAAGCGGCGTTCCAGGCGCATCAAGCCAGCACGTTTCACGACCGGTTGGTGCCGCCGATCATGGCGTGTGTGGAAGGGGAGATGGACCTACAGCTCTTGGATTGGAAGAGTTGAGGGTCAGCGGTCCTCGCCGACCAATTCCTTGAGCTTCTCCTCGAGGTATCTGAGGACACGTTTGTCGCGTTCGGTTTCCTTGTGGGTGAGAAAACTGATCGCCATTCCTTCCATCACGTAGCGGCTGAGATCGAAGCCCAGGAGGAACTTCTCGCCTTTGCGTTTCCATTCCGGAAACACCTCGGTGCTGGTCTCGTACCACTCGCGCTCGAAGGCTTCCTGGGCAGGGAAAAGGATTGCCGCGAGTTCCTTGTCCGTGCGGGCGGCGACCGCGATTTCGAAGAACGCGACGAACCACGGGTGTTTGACATGGGCCCAGTAGCTTTCAACGCCCAGACGCACGTGATCTCCATCCGCGGGTTCCTTGGCCATGGCCTTGCGAAAGGCTCGCAGGCGCTTCGCATGGAGATAATCGACCGCGGCCCTGACGATATCCATCTTCGACGGAAAGTGGTGCAGCATGGCGCCACGCGACAACCCCGCCTTCTCGGCGATCACGGCTGTGGTGGTCCGAGCGTACCCCAAATTGACCAGGCAGGTGATCGCAGCCTCGATAATCTGGGTCCTGGTGGATGCGCTCTTCTGGGCTTGCCAGCCCATGGGTACCGCGCTGTCCCCAGGTCGCGAGGCGGATGGTTCACCACTTGCTGCCATTGACGTCTGTCTCCAAAGCGGTCGAAGTCTCGCATCCATTTATAAGCTAAACGATCAGGCGCTGCTTGAAAAAGTCAGAGATGATTGAAACAGGATGAATTGACTGATACTTTGGCCCTAGAGTGCTGGACTCAAGGGGGGTATATGGGGCGTGTCAGCGGAAAAGTGGCGTTGGTCACCGGAGCAGCATCGGGTCTTGGCAGAGCCGATGCGACGGCTTTGGTCAGAGAGGGCGCAAGGGTGGTCGTGACCGATCTCAATGGTCCCGCAATCAGCGCCGTGGCGGAAGAACTCAATGCCATTCATCCCGACAGTGCATTGGCCTTGCAGCAGGACGTGTCGAGTGAAGGCCGCTGGCGGGAAGTGCTGGCACAAACCAAAGATCGCTTCGGCGGCCTTCATGTGCTCGTCAACAATGCCGGCATGGTCATCGTCGGAACACCAGAGTCGGCTACTTTGGAGCAATTTCACCTTCATCTGCGGGTGATGACGGACAGCGTCTTTCTGGCCTGCAAGTACGGGATCCCGGTGATGAAGGAGTCGGGGGGCGGCTCCATCATCAACATGTGTTCCACGGCGACCCATCTGGGCTACCCCGTGTTCTATGCCTATGCGGCCGCAAAGGGGGCCGTCCGCTCGATGAGCAAGGCGATCGCCGTACACTGCCAGATGAATCACTACAACATCCGCTGCAATTCCATTCATGCGGGTGCGATCGAAACGCCCATGGTGGTCAAGGCCACCGCGGAACTCGGCATGCAAATGTCGATGTATGAGCAGACGCCTGTCGGGCTGGGAAAGCCGGAAGACGTCGCCAATCTCGTTCTCTACCTTGCATCGGATGAATCGCGCTTCGTCAACGCAACCGAGATACTGATCGATAACGGCTTGGTTTCCCAATGAGCTGACGCCGCGCTGGCGGGCCGCTGTGCGTAAATGCCGGGTTCATGCTTCGGATCTGGTTCTCAACCAACTTCAGCATGGGCGCCACCATGGCGGTGTCCATCGTGTCATTGAGGACCCTGATGGCCATGCCCTCGAGAAACGTCTGGGAGAAGGTCATTGCGATGCCGAAGGCTTCGCGTTCGCCGCTCCACTCGGGAAATAGCGCGAATGCCTCCACGAGAAACCGCTCCCGGAATTCTTTTTCGAGCGGCACCAGGATGCGAGCCAATTTGCGGCTGGTTCGAGCCGCCAGCGCGAGCTCGTGAAAAGCGACGAAGGTGGGATTCTGCAGTTGGTTCCAATAGGCCTGAACCATGGTGGCCGGATCATGGCTCTCGGTCTGCGATGTGCGCCGGAACGCCCGCAAGCGCCTTTCATGCAATTCGACGACGGCGGCTTTGATGATCGCCGCGCCGTTGCGGAAATGATGGCGCATGGCGCCGCGCGACAAATTCGCCTCGGCGGCGATTTGTGGCGTGGTGATGTTGGCGTAGCCGAAGCGAATGATGCAACGAATGGTCGCATCGACCACCTTGCCGCGCGTTTGGGCACTTTTCGTGGCCTGAAGATTGAGCACGCGCGTTCGCGACTTCTTTGTCGAGGCCCGTGGTTTCGATCCGGTCCGGACTTCTAAGACCGCCATTTCGCCATAAATTCCAACTGAATTGCCGATGATGACCGCTTGGTCTTGGAGGGGCGTGTCCTCATCACCATACCTCAGATTGAGCGGGTATTGCCAGGATACCCGCCTGCGGGAGGCCGGCGAACCGCGGGGTCCGGCCGCTTCAGGTCAGCCGCCGCAGGGGTCGCGAACCGTCCCAGCGGCTGGCGCCCTTGCGTACCATGGCAAAAAAAGCGTCGACCGCGGGTCCCGATTCGATCAATTCCACCATGCACCCGGGATGCAGATCCGTATTGACGTAGGCAAACCTCATGCCTGCGGCGGTCGCTCCCCATTGCACGGGTTCAATCCCAAGGGGCCGCAACCGATCCAGGTGCTCGTCGAGCGAGGGGGTCATCACTCCCACGTGCTGCATTCCCTCGCCGTGAGCGTCGTAGAACTCCGTGTAGATGGAGGGGCTCGCGTCGTGCTGGACGATCAGTTCGATCTGCATCTCGCCCCATTGTGCAATCGCCACCGACATGTCGATGCGGAGCGGCGCGCCGCGAAAGTAGGTGAGCCCGAATGCCACATGTTCCATTGCGTAGAATGGGCCGACGCCGAGCTTGGCCGACCAATGTTCCGCCGCGACCTCGAGGTCGCGGACCACGAAGGCATTTTGAACGATCGGGCCAAAGAGGGGGGTCACGATAGAAGTCCGAGGATCGAAACGCTCGCGACGTTGCGATTCGGGATGCCGCCCAGGTTGTGGGTGAGCCCAAAGGCGGGACCATTGCCGGACCGGCCGCGCAGCTGTCGCTCACCGGCCCGGCCGAGTAATTGCAGGTAGATTTCGTAGGCCATGCGCAGCCCCGTGGCGCCGATCGGATGTCCGAAACACTTCAGTCCTCCGTCGATCTGGCACGGGATGGCGCCGTCGCGGTCATAGCGTCCGTCGAGCACATCGTGCGGGGCTCTGCCGATGTCGGAGAGCCCCAAATCCTCCATGAGGACGAGTTCGGTGATCGAGAAGCAGTCGTGCACTTCGATCAAATCGATCTGTGCACGAGGGTCCCGGATACCGGCTTCCGCATACGCCCGCTGCGCAGCGATCGGTGTGGTGAGGGTGTGGGTGCCGTCCCAGGACTGGTGTCCCATCTCCACGCCGTTGCTCGCCGCGAGCTGCAGCGCCTTCACTGATACGACTTCGCGCAATCCCAAGCGGCGGGCCATCTCGGGCGACGTGACGATGGCACACGCGGCCCCGTCGCTCACGCCGCAGCAATCGAGCACCCCCAGGGGATACGCAATGGGGGTGGAGTCGAGCACCTGTCGCTCGGTGATGCGGTTTCGCAGATGTGCCTTGGGATTGCGCGTCGCGTTCTCATGGCTCTTGACCGAAATGTGAGCCATCGCCCGCTTCAGCTCTTCCATCGAATACCGATGCCGCTCGGCATAGGCGCCCGCCAGCTGTGCGAAGGCGCCCGGGGCCGTGCTCGTCGGCAGGTAAAGATCCTCGAACGTGCCCTTGGTTCGTTCCGGCAAGCCGCCGAAGCCGGTGTCCTTGAGCTTCTCGACCCCGATGGCGAGCGCAATTTCGCAGGCTCCCGCGGCGACTGCATAGACGGCGCCGCGCAGCGCCTCCGTGCCGGTGGCGCAAAGATTCTCGACCCGGGTGGTCGGAATATTGGGCAGGCGCAGTGCGATCGACATCGGCAGCGAGGACTTGCCGGTGTTTTGCTCGTCGAAAAACACCCCCAGCCATGCGGCCTCGATCTGATCGCGCTCGATGTGGGCATCGGCCAACGCTTCCTCGAAGGCCTCCACCATCAAATCGTCCGGCCCGGACTCCCAGCGTTCGCCGAATCGGGAGCAGCCCATTCCCGCGATGACAACCTTGTCCTTGATGCCGGATTTCATGATTGCACCCGCGGATTGCCGTCAGGCAACCGTTGCCTTCCAGAAGTAGCGGCGAAAACCGCGCGCGCGGTCCTCGTCCTTGATTCGATATACGAATCGCACCGAGTCGTTCACCTTGAGTCCGCCCGTCTCGACGTCGGTGAATTCCATCAGCAGATTGCCGCCCTCGGAGAACTCCACGTTGCCGTAGACATACGGAGGCCGCGCAGCGTATGCCTGCCAATCCTCGGTAAACGATTTCACCCTGCCACGCGAGTCGGCGAGGCGATGTGGCACCTGGGTGTCCGTGGCCCGACATCCGGGATTGACGCAAACGCGTGCCAGCGGGAACTGCACCGTCCCGCAGCGCTCGCAGCGTCCGCCCTTGAACGCCGTCAGGGACTCGCGTTTGCGAAAGGCGACGCTGTGCGCGGTTCGCTGATCGCGCTCGGCGCGCATGCCGAAATCGACATCGAGAAGCTTGCGATGCGACAGATAGCGCACATAGCTGGGTTCATCACGCCCGCTTTCAAGAGCCCGGGTCAATACCTTGGCGGCGCCTTGAACTCCCGGCTCGGCTTGAAGCAGGATTGCATCGACGCCCTGACCGACACCGAGAACCAGTATCAACTCGCCCGGGACCGCCGCTTCCAAGGCGTCAGCGAGCATCAGCAGCGGCAATGCCGTACCGGCATCCCCGCAGTGCATGAGGACCCTGTCGTCGCGGCGGGCCGCCGCCAGGCCGCATGCTTGCGCAAGACGTTTGGCGGTCGCGGCACTTGCCGGCACCACGAAGTGGCGCACGGCCTCGACACCCACGCCGGCGCTGCGGAGCACCTGCGCCACGGTCGTTGGGATGACTTTCATGAGAAATTCGTCGCGGATCCAGCGCTCCTCCAGCGCGTAATCGAAATCGGCGCCGCTCATCCGGTAATGGTCGACGAAGTCGCTGTTGCTGCCGACGGCCACCAGCACGGTGGCGAGCGATTGGCGGCAGGGAGGACCCAAGAGCATCGCCGCGGCAGCATCCCCGTAGGTCAACTCCTGGCTGCTGCCCGGGCGCGTGAGGCGCAGATCGCTGGCAACGACCAACGTCGTGCTGCCGGGGCGTCGTAGACCGTTGACCAGGCCGTTGGTCGCCGCACGCAGGGAGGCGCTCAAGTTCAATGTTTCCACCGAGCTTGGAAGGTCGAGCGCACCGGCGAGGATGACGGCGTCGTCCCGGTCCACAAACGGTGCCGTCGTCGAACAAAAAACCAGGGACTGCGGCGTGCTGACGTCGGCAGACGCGGCCCGGCAATTGCGCGCCGCTTCAACGGCCATCGTCAATGCATCTTCATCCCAATTCGCCATCGCGCGTGAGCCGCGCGCCGGCCCGCGTACCGGAGGGGAGGCCCAGGCCATGGCAGTTGCGATCACTTCGCGTGCAAGTCGCAGGCGCGGAACGTGCACGCCATAACCATTGATGCAACCCAGCTGGGTCATCTGTCCTGCAATGATTCATAGAAGGGTTCGAGCAGCGGCTGCATCCGCAGCTCGGCCGGTATGCGTTCGACCCCGATGCGGCGATCCAGTTCTTCGTGCCAGTGATAAATGCGCCGCTCCTGGTAGCTCAGCGGGATGCCGCGGAACCCCGGCGACATCAACGACTCCTGGATCTGAGGCCCGAACTGCAGGTCTTCATCCAAAATACGGTCGAAGTTCGCGATCCGCGTCTTCCACAGCTCATGGGGCGGGCCGCCGCCCCAGTCCGGCGCGAACCAATGGCATTCGATCCGCATACTGGTGTCCGTCACAGGCCAGAACAGCAGGAAGGGGACGCCGGAGGGGTCCACGGGAGCGACCAGATTCGGGTAAAAATTGAACGAGGGATTATTCTTGGACGACACGATGGTCGCCGACTCGATGCGCCGCATGCCCCGTGTGCCGGGGTCCTGCCAATCAGGCCGCCGGTTCGGCGTGACCATGATCGAATGACCCTTGGGATACAAGGCGATGGTCGTCCCGCGGTGATCGAGAAAGCGGTCGACGGTTCCCTGGTGGATCGACTTCAGGTGATACACCTCGAGGAATGCGTCGAGCAGCACCTTGACGTTGCAGTTCACATCGAAGCTCTCCTTCGCGACGAAACGCCAGCAGTCAGGATCGAATTGTTTGAAATAGTCGAAGAACGGATGTGTGTGCTCAAGCAGGGGTTGCGCAGCCGGATCCTCGTTGATGAAAATCCAGTTGTAGAAGCGCTCGCAGCGCACCCCGATCAACGGACGGGTCGACAGGTCGAGACCCGGGAAGTCGCGTTTGTCGCGAAGATTGACGAGCCTGCCGTCGAGCGTGTAGGTCCAGCCATGGTAGCCGCAGACAAATCCATCGGCCTTGCCGCACGCCGACTTGACCAACGGGCCGCCGCGGTGCCGGCAGGTATTGTAGAACGCCCGGACGACGTCGTCCTTGCCACGAACGATGAGGATGGGCGAGCCGGTCTTCTTCCACAACAGATAGCTGCCGGGCTCGGGCAATTCGTCGATGTGGCAGGCATATAGCCAGCTGCGCCGCCACATGAACTGCGACTCGAGCATGAGGAAATCGCGATCGGTATAGCGGCCGGCGGGAATATCGGGCAGCTGGGGGAAATCCGCGCGCGGGACCGTGCGCTCGGACTCGTACTTCATTCCATCGATGAAACGTTGAACGATTGCCGAATCCATGATTCGTGTGCCTACGGTGATGTGACCAACTCCAAAGAACAGTCTATACTCGAGGCCATTAAAAAAACAGCCTGGACTGTTTTTTAATGGAGCGTTGCGGGCGGTCCTGGCCGCAGGTCCGACGGCGGCAAGGGTCTAACATTAAGCATGAGGTAGCCGGTGGATTTTGCCCTCAATGACGAGCAGCTCGCGCTGCAGGCGGCAGCGCGAAAATATGCGCAGGAGCGGCTGCCGCCGATCGCCCGCGACATCGAAGCAAGCGGAGTACCCCCTTCGCATGAGTTGATCGCGGAATACGCCGCACACGGCTTTCTCGGCATCAACGTCCCGGAGTCGCTCGGCGGGCTGGGCCTCGGCAATCTCGAGGCGCTCATCGTGCTGGAAGAGTTCGGCAAGATCTCCTCGGCCGTGGCGTTTCCGGTTTTCGAGTCGAGTGTCGGGCCGGTTCGCGCCATCGAGCGATTCGCCAATGCGGATCTGAAGGCGCGGGTCGTACCGCGAGTCTGCAGCGGAGATCTCGTCGTGGCAATCGCCATGTCGGAGCCGGCGGCGGGCTCGGCCCTGACCGACCTGACCACCCGCGGCGAGGTGCGTGGCGACCAGATCGTTATCAACGGGGCGAAGCGCTGGTGTTCCGGCGGGGGCCATGCCGACGGCTATCTTGTCTATTGCCGCATGTCGGAGGCGCAGGGGGCCAAGGGGATCGGCGCCGTCTACGTCGAGAAGGACACCCCGGGGCTGACCTACGGCAAGCCCGAATCGCTCATGGGTTTCCGCGGCGTTCCTTCCTCAGACCTGTATTTCGATCATTGCGCAGTGCGGTTGGCGAACGTCGTGGTTCCGGCGGGCGGCTTCAAATTGCTCATGGAAGCCTTCGACCTGGAACGATGCGGCAATGCGACGATGGCACTCGCTCAGGCCAGCGGCGCACTCGAGGATGTCGTCCAATATGTCCAGGAGCGCCAACAATTCGGCAAGCCCATCGTTGACTTCCAGGCGGTCCAACTGCGGCTCGCGGACATGCGCATCAAGGTCGACGCCGCGCGACTGTTGATCTGGCGTGCTGCCTGCAACGCGCAGGCCAATTTGCCGAGCGTTCTGGAGTCCTCAGTGGCGAAATGCTTTGCCAACGAGATCGCACGTGAGGTCACCGGACACGCCGTGCAGTTGATGGGGGCCTATGGGTATTCCCGCGAATATCCAATGGAGCGACGGCTGCGCGATGCCTGGGGATGGGGCATCGCCGGCGGCGCCATCGATATTCAGAAGGTCAACATCGCCTCTGCAATGATCGGCCGTCGGTTCCAGCAGCGCGGCACATAAGTCTGTCTGAGGGAAATAAAAAAACAGCCCTGACTGTTTTTTTCAATTGACTGGTCGATTACACTACGGTTTTACAGGAGCATCACAATGGATCTCGGCCTCAGGGGTAAGAAAGTCATCGTTACCGGCGCCACCAAGGGCATCGGCCGCGGGGTGGTGGAACTGATGATGGCCGAAGGGGCCAGCGTGGCGTTTTGCGCGCGGACGGCTGAAGAAGTGGCCGAGATGGTCGACCTGCTCAAGCGTCCCGATGCTGAGGTTTTCGGCGAAGCCGTCAACGTTCGCGACGGCGAGGCCTACAAGGCGTGGCTGGAACGTGCCGTCGCGGCGCTCGGGGGCTGCGATATTTTCATTCCCAGTGTGAGCGGCGGTGCCGCCATGGACAGCGAGAAGAACTGGGTGCGGAATTTTGAAGTCGACATGCTGCACACGGTTCGCGGTTGCGAGGCGCTGATGCCTCATCTGGAGAAATCCGGCACCGGATCCATCGTCATCATCGGTTCGACCAATGCGGTGGAAACCTTTGCGGCACCCATGGCATACAACGCGATCAAAGGCGCACTCATCATCTACGCCAAGCAACTCTCCCAGTATGTCGGTCGAAAATCCGTTCGAGTCAATGCCGTATCGCCCGGGCCGATCTACTTCGAGGGAGGTGCCTGGGAGATGAACAAGGGTACGCAGCCGAAGTTCTATGATTGGGCCATGAAACAGATTCCCTGCGGCCGTATGGGAACGGTCGAGGAGATCGCGCGCGTCATTGTATTCATCGCCAGTCCGGCCGCGAGCCTCGTCACCGGGGCCAACATCATTGCCGACAACGGTTTTACGAAGCGCGTGCAGCTATAGAGGCTGCTCAAGTGGCTGAAGCTCCAATCAACGGCTATCTGGTGTGCGGCGGCTTGTATCACGACATGGATTACGCCCGTCTCGAACTGTTGAAGATGTTCGCGGAGGATGATCGAATCCGCGTGCGGGTTGCGGAGGACTACCGCGACGCGGACGCGATCGCGGCGGCCGATTTCTTGGTCACCTACACTTGCGGTGTGATCCCCGAGCCCAGGCAACTGGAGGCGCTCGGCGAATTCCTCGGGCGCGGGCGGCGCTGGCTCGCCTTGCACGGCACCAACTCGGTGTTGCGGTACGTGAAGGGACGCGGGTGGGAGGCTCCCCGTTCCGCCCCGCGATTCATGGCGATGCTCGGCAGCCAGTTCCTGGCCCATCCACCCATTGCACCTTACCGGGTGGAGGTGAGCGATGCGTCGCATCCGCTGGTTGCCGGGATAGAGCCATTCGACGCGGACGATGAGCTTTACCTGTCCGAATATCACGGAGGGCGGCACGAGCTGCTGCACACCCACTTTCGAGGCGAGGCTCCGGGCTTCGTCGAGGGCTCTTGGCCCGTTGCGTCCACTGACCGCCATCCCGTCCTGTATCTGCATGAGCATGGCGGCGGCGAGGTGCTCTACTTTACGCTGGGGCATTGCCGTGGGAAGTACGATATGCGGCCGATGATCGCAGAGTACCCGGCTGTCGAGCGCGGCAGCTGGAAATTGCCGGTGTACCACGAGCTGCTGCGGCGGGGCATTCGCTGGGCGGCCACCCTGTCGGGCTAGAGGAACTCAACATGGCCAGCGATCTGGATGATTTCGGTCTGCGCTCCAAGGCGCCCGCCTACGCGCGCGTTCCGCGGGTGAAGCCGGGGGCCGACGGGCGCACCGGGGTGCTGCCCGGAACGCCACACGAAAAGGCGGCGGATCCCGAGCTTGGCGCAGAGGTCATCGACCAGCGTCGATACACGTCACCGGAGTTCATGCGGCTCGAATGGGAGCGAATGTGGACCAAAGTCTGGCTCGTCGCGGGGCGCGAACTGGACATTCCCAATCCGGGAGATTATCTGGCGACCGAGATTGGCCCGGAGTCGGTCATCGTGGTTCGGCAGCTGGACGGCGGCGTGCGGGCCTTCTACAACGTCTGCCAGCATCGAGGCAACCGCCTGCGTCCTTGTGGGCGGGGTTCAAGCGGTGCATCCCATTCGTTCAAATGCCTTTACCATCATTGGGAGTACAACCTCGACGGAACCTACCGGCGCATTCCCGATGTCGACACGTTTCCACAGGGCGCGCCGAATTATGGCCTGACGGAGATCAAATGCGCGGTTTGGGGCAGCTTCGTCTGGTTCACAATGGATCCCGACGCCGCGCCGTTGACGGATTTTTTGCAGCCGATGCCGCGCCACATGGATCCGTATCACTTCGAGCGCATGGTTCAGACACGCGACATCACGGTCGAGTGGGATTGCAACTGGAAGACGTCGGTCGATGCCTTCAACGAAAGCTACCACGTACAGGGAATTCATCCCCAGCTTCTCTGGTATTTGCACGACCTCGACATCCAGATCGATTGCTATGAGCGGCACAGCCGGTATCTGATTCCTTTTGGCACGGTATCGCCGCGGGTTCGCAAGCCACCGGCGATTCCCGACCCGATCAAATCGATCATGAAGGGCGCTGGCATGGATCCCGCGGACTACGACGAGCCCATCGCCAACATTCGCAGGGACGTGCAGAAACACAAGCGAGCGATGGGGCCGAGCCAGGGCAAGGACTATTCCGAGCTCAATGACGATCAGCTCACGGACGATTATCACTACACGATTTTCCCGAACCTCTCGTTGAATCTGCATGCCGACGACTTTTGGATTTTCCGTCAGCGGCCCCACGCCACCGACCCGAACAAGATGTACTACGACATCTGGACCTATGAACTGGTGCCCCAGGGGCGGGAGTGGCCGCAGCGTGCCAAGCATCAAACATGGAAGCATGGAGACAAGTCGATCGGTCTGGTTCTGGATCAGGATGCCGCCAACCTGCCGAATGTGCAGGCGGGAATGCACTCTCGCGGCTTTCGCGGCCTGTGGCTGGGAAGCCAGGAACTGCGCATCCGCCATTTTCACAAGGTGATCGACGACTATTTGTTTCCAGCCGGCGCCGACCGCAACGCGTGGAAGGGTGGAGGTGGCGTTTGAACGGCAGCGCGACATCGGACGGGACGACATTGGACAGCACGAGATTGGATCCGGCGAGGACGCTGCACGCCTACCGGCAGATGAAGCTGATTCGAGAATTCGAGGAACGGCTGCACGTCGAGATCGCGACCGGCGACATTCCCGGTTTCACCCATTTGTATGCCGGTCAGGAGGCCGTCGCCGTCGGCGTGTGTGAACAACTGAGCCACTCTGACTACATCGTCAGCACGCATCGCGGCCATGGACACTGCATCGCCAAGGGTTGCGACGTGCTCGGCATGATGAAGGAGATCTACGGGCGTCAGGACGGGCTATGCCATGGCAAGGGCGGTTCGATGCACATCGCCGACATGACCAAGGGGATGCTCGGCGCGAACGCCATCGTCGGCGGCGGACCGCCCATTGCCGTGGGTGCTGCCATTGCCTGCAAGCTGCGCGGCAATCGCAATGTGAGCGTGGCGTTCGGCGGCGACGGCAGCGCGAACCAGGGCACGGTCTTCGAGGCCATGAACATGGCCGTCGTGCTCAGGGTGCCGGCCATTTTCATCATCGAAAACAATGGCTACTCGGAACATACGGGCGCGTCGTATGCAGTGGGATCGAAGGATCTTGCGGGCCGCGCGCGGGCATTCGGCATGCCGGCGGAATGTGTCGATGGTGCCGACTTTCACGCCGTGTTCGATGCGATGGGCCGGGCTGTGGCGCATGCCCGGAAAGGAGGGGGTCCGAGCACGATCGAGACGACGATCACCCGGTTCTATGGCCATTTCGAAGGCGATCCGCAGAATTACCGGGCGAAGGACGAAGTGGCGAAGTTGCGCGTGACCATGGATTGCCTGAAGCGGTTTCGCGCTCGCGTGGCGGAGGATCGCTCGGTGCCGGCGTCTGAACTCGACGCCATCGACGCGGAGGTGTCCGCCCTGATCGAGCGCGCGGTGGTGGAGGCCAAGGCGTCGCCGCCGCCGTCTCCTGCCGATCTGTATTCCGATGTCTACATCAACTATTGACCAGCACAGGGCTCACCATGCCGCAGCTCACGATGCGCGATGCGCTGAACCAAGCACTCCATCAGGAGATGGCCCGCGATGAGCGGGTCATCGTCCTTGGCGAGGATGTTTCCGGGGGCGCGGGCGGCACATCCGGCGAGCGCGAGGCCTCCGGAGGAATTTTCGGCGTCACCAAGGGACTGCTGCCGAAATTCGGCGAAGGCCGGGTGCTCGATACGCCGATCTCCGAGTCGGCGATCATCGGGGCGGCCGCGGGAGCGGCGTTGGCCGGTCTACGGCCGGTCGCCGAGCTGATGTTCGCTGATTTTGTCGGTGTATGCTTCGATCAAATCTACAATCAGATCGCGAAATTTCGCTACATGTTCGGTGGCAAGAGCACCTGTCCCGTTGTCATCCGCATGGCGATGGGCGCCGGCATGAACATGGGACCCCAGCATTCGCAAACCATTTATTCTTTGTTGACCGCCATCCCCGGCTTGAAGATCGTCATTCCATCGAATGCCTACGATGCGAAGGGCTTGTTGATCCAGGCCATCCGCGACGACGATCCGGTGATTTTTTTCGAGCACAAGGCGTTATACCCACGCAAGGGGGAGGTGCCCGAGGAGGCCTATACGGTGCCCTTCGGCGAGGCTAATCTGGTCCGCGAAGGCGAGCATGTCACGGTTGTCGCGCTCGCGCGGATGGTACCGTTTGCTGAACGGGCCGTGGATGCGCTGGCGAAGGAGGGCATCACGTGCGATCTCATCGATCCTCGGACCACTTCGCCGCTCGATGAGGACACGATCATCGAAAGCGTCGAGGGAACCGGGCGGCTGGTCATCATCGACGAGTCGCCGCCCCGCTGCGGCATGGCATGCGACATCGCGGCCACGGTGGCGCAGAAGGCGTTTCGGTCGCTCAAACGTCCCATCATCCAGGTGACCGCGCCGCACACACCGGTTCCGTTCGCGCCGTCGCTGGAACGGGTGTATGTACCCGGGCCGCCGCGTATCGAGGCCGCCATTCGCGAAGCAATGAGGGATGAGTAATGGCAAATGCAATTAGTCCCGTGACCATGCCGAAGTGGGGCATCGAGATGATTGAAGGCACCATCACCGGCTGGCGGGTGCGGGTCGGTGAACGGATCGAACGGGGTGCTGAGATCCTGGATGTCGAAACGGAGAAAATCGTCAATGCAGTCGAGTCGCCAAGTTCGGGAGTGCTGCGGCGAATCGTTGCAGACGAGGGCGAGACGCGCGCCGTCGGTGCATTGATCGGCGTGATTGCCGACGAGCAGGTCAGCGACGACGACGTCACGCGCTTCGTCGATTCATTCGTGGGAGCGGTCGTCTCGTTCGATCCCGACGCGGCGGACGGCGCCGCTGCGCCCGTCGCAGTTGCGCCCGTCGCCACCGCCGGCGCGGAGCCGGCTGAGGTGGTTGCCGATGCGCCTGGGGCCGCGGACGAGACGCGCGTCAGCCCGATTGCGCGGCGCGTCGCGGAGCGTCTGGGAGTCGACCTGTCGCGGGTGACTGGAACCGGGCGTAATGGCCGCATTTCCAAGGAAGACGTCGAAGCTTACGCGGCGCGCATGGGCGGCGATGCGGTGGCGGCCTTGCCGGGGGCGTCACCCGCGACTGCCGCGCCCGGCCGGGCGTCGCCGACCGGTGATGCACCGCCGCTGCAGCGCGTTCACATGAGCGCGCGCCGTTTGACCATCGCACGTCGGCTGCTGGAATCCAAACAGTCGATTCCGCACTATCGCCTGGAAATGGACGTGGACTTCGGTCCGCTGCTCCGCGCCAAACGCGACCGGGCGGCCAACGCGGCGGGTGCGGCGACAGTGAACGATCTGCTGCTGCGTGCAGTGGCCCTTGCGCTGGTCATGCACCCCATGGTGAATGCTCAGTTGGAGGGCGATGACATCCTGCAATTCGCGAATGCCGACATCGCCATCGCGGTGGCGGCCGAGGCAGGGCTGGTCACTCCCATCCTGCGCAATGCCAATCTCAAGTCGGTCGCCGACATTTCGATCGAGAGCCGCGATCTGATCGAGCGTGCCCGGCTCGGCACTTTGCGGCGCGACGAAATAACGGGCGGCTCGTTCACCGTGTCGAACCTCGGCATGTATGGAGTCAGCCGCTTCGATGCCATCATCAATGCGCCTCAGGTGGCGATTCTCGCAGTTGGCGCGTTTTCACCGCGCGCGGTGGTGCGTGACGGCGCCGTCTGCGTGGGGCAGGTCGCAACGCTGACGTTGTCCGCAGATCACCGGGTGGTCGACGGTGCCGTGGGCGCAGCTTTCCTGGCGTCGCTTCGCGACCTGTTGAGCGAACCGCAGCGGTTGGATTGAATCGCGCAGCATGACCAAGATCCCCGAGGGACGGTATTACGAAGACATCTTGATCGGCGAATTGCAGGAGTCCGGCCCGCGAACGATCACCCACGAAGAACTGATCGAGTTTGCGACCCGGTACGATCCGCAGTACTTTCACGCCGATCCCGAGGCGGCGAAAAACTCGATATTCGGTGGCATCATTGCTTCCGGCATTCACGGAGCTGCCATCTGGCGTGCTCTCGACCATCAGATCAGCGGCGATATCCATTGGATCTGCGGTGTCGCCTGGGAGCATGTGCGCTGGCCCAAACCGATCCGGGCCGGCGACACCTTGCGCGCCAGAGCGGTGGCTTTGAACAAGCGGCCGAGCCGCTCTGCGCCTGCTCAGGGCGTCGTTGAATGCGAGTACACCCTCGTCAACGAGCGCGACGAACTGGTCTTTACGTGTCGCAGCATCAACTTGATCGAAATGCGACCCGGCCCGGGGGCGCCGGCCTAGCGGGGCGCCATCCGGATCGCGCCGTCCAAGCGGATGGTCTCGCCGTTCAACGTCGGGATTTCGACGATCGACTCAACCAGCCGGGCAAATTCCTTCGGGTGGCCGAGGCGCGGCGGAAAAGGGACCTGGGCCCCCAGCGAATTCTGAACCTCCTGCGGCAGGCTGGCCAGCATGGGTGTCATGAAGATGCCGGGCGCGATGGCGACGCAGCGAATGCCGCTCTTGGCGAGTTCTCGCGCAATCGGCAGGGTCATGCCGGCAATTCCGGCCTTGGTGGCAGAATAGGCCACCTGGCCGATCTGCCCCTCGAATGCCGCCACGGACGCGGTATGAATAATGATGCCCCGTTCGCCTTCCTCATTGGGGACGTTCGTCTGCATGAAGGCGGCCGCAGTGGCGTCGCAAAGAAACGTACCCATCAGATTGATGCGTACCACCTTCTCGAAGTACTCCCCCGTCATGGGACCGTCCTTGCCGACCAGCTTGCCGGCGCCGACGATCCCGGCA
>Ga0209208_10004515_pt1 | contig 19701 bp, 14 predicted proteins | sample S1TSphfallax_3_FD_187694 | JGI IMG/M metagenome (GOLD analysis project Ga0209208, IMG submission 187694) | Host-associated microbial communities from peat moss isolated from Minnesota, USA - S1T2_Fd - Sphagnum fallax MG (SPAdes) (version 2) | ecosystem: Host-associated > Plants > Peat moss >...
CACTATACCAAACTAAAAAAAAAACCCATAGAAAAATAAAAGTGAAATATGGGTCCACAACATTGGGGAATTGGGGGGTATTGCTACCTAGTAACGGCTGATTATGGTGCAGAATTTGCCACCAAAGGGCCTCTTCTATAGAAAACAAAGAATTATGTCGGTGTTTTTACAAAGGTATAAAGTCCAAAACCCTCTCCTTTCCCTCCACACCCACCGGGGCCTATTCCGGGGTATAATGGGCCCCGGTGTAATAAAATATTATTTCAAGAGGATTAAGTGTCGGTATAAAATTCAAAAAATAAATTTTCTGCAATATCCATATTTATTGGCTAAAGTATAATGAAATTTGCCTTAATTTTGCTAACTTTTTGAAAAACATTCGCCAAATTTTCAATATCACAAAATTGCAAAAAAAAATTCCTGAAGTTATTGACCTAAGATTCAAGATTTTTTTTATTTTTTATTTTTTGGGTTGCTTCTCGTAATTTTTGCAAGAAAAGGGAAGAAAAAACAATTAGACTTGCCACATTGAAAATTAAACCCCCAAAAAAATGAAGATCCAAAGTTTTGAAAGAAAAAAAAAAGGAAAAAAAAAGGTAAAAAGAAAAACATAAAAAACCAAAAACCTTTTAAAACCAAAAGTCAAAGTCAAAAGTGGAGTGTACAAGCTATCCTATCCTATCCTATTTTATTACTCCTAGCTTTATGGATGTTTTCTGTCCAAGTGTGGGTTGTTATCGATGCTTTCTGTCCACGTGTGGGTTGTTATCGATGCTTCTATCCAAGTGTGGACGTGTTTTCATTGAATGAATCGTGGTTTCTCATCCATGAGGAGTTCAGAGACACGGGAAGCGGAGCGCGTGCGTTTGGAGGGAGCGAGGGAAGGAGGGAAAGGGGGAAGAGAGCGCGCACTCGGGGTTTTCTTCCTCCGCACGCTGTGACGAAGCCCCAAAAGTCATGGAGCTTCGTGACGGATTTCTCTGTCGAAGTTGGAGCTCGGGAGAAGAGTTCGCGTGGTAGTTGTGAGAACAAGAGGAGACGAATCTGGCGAATCAAATATTGTGCGATTTGGTGGAGAGATCCGGAAGTTGTTGCCGGATCTGAAAGGGAAACCAAGGCAGGCAAGAAGAAGAAGAAGAAGAAGACGGAAGGATTCGACATCCGTCGATGTTTTTGTTGCTGATGCTCGGGATTTCTTTGTTGCAGAAGCCGGCCAGGGTGGGAAGAAGTTGCGGTTTTCTTCTTCTTCTGCTTCTTCCCCTGTTTTCGGCGACGCGAGAATTCGAGTTCCGGTGAAAGACTTTCTGGTTGCGTGGACGAGAAGGAAGGCGCTGGGTTCAGATAAGGAGCAGGGATTTGTTGCGCTTGGCGTAGATGCAGTTTGTGGCGACCTGAGAGGAGTTGTTATGGTGCAGTATGAGGAGCTTTTCGGGCACGCGAAGATCAGGGGTCTGGAGTCGCAGCAGGCCGCGACGATTCCTGCAGTAATAAGAAGAAGAGGAGACGACGACGACGGATGCAGCGGACGAGGATCGTCCCGACGGCTTTGCACATCTTCGAATCCAAGCCGGATGCTGTTGAGGAGAACGACTCCTCCTCGGCCTTCAGTAGTGCTTTCTGCTGCTCCCGCGAGCAGCTGGAACAAGGGGCTCAGCGTGGACGTGCTGTGGAGGAATGCTTGGTGGGAGGGGATTCTGTTGGAAGATTTGTCGCTTGAGAAAACTTCACGATTGGGAATCTACTTCCCCGACGAAGAGGATGGTGAAAAAGTCTGTACCATTAACGACTTGCATCTTCGCCAGGAATGGGACGAAGAAACAGCCCGGTGGAGACTCAAGGCGCATGGAAAGCTGGCGCTCCTTAAACCCTCACATTCTCCAGTGCGGAGGAGTCTACGGAATTTCTGCAGACAAGAACCGGTTCTTCTTGCAGCCAAGAAGCTCATCTTCAAGCGCATGGTGAAGAAACCGAAACCTGTGAAGATGGAACAAGAGTCTGATAACGAGGAGTCCTCGTGTTCAGGAGGCTTGGACATCAGCCATAGCAGCGTCAGGAAAAAACATTCCAGCATTCCTAGCATCCGAGCAGTGAAGGCTCCTGCTGCACAACCATTACTACCCACGTGGCCCAGTTCTAAATTGTCGAGGAAGCGCAAGCCCACCACCTCCCCTGGCAGCAGAGGTGGGGACAAGACTGTAGCTGAGGTGCAAGAGGAGCAGCAGCACAAGAGGTTGAAAGCACAGGAGCAACAAAAATCAGGGGGCAGGCAGAAATCCCTTCGCAGTTGGAAAAAGAAAGAGGAGGAACAAGGCAGTGATCCTCCTCATGCGCAGCTTCCTATTTCGCAAGGAGCTCTTCTGCTGCAGAACTCTTGCAGAAGACTAGTAGTGAGGAGTGGCTCAGAGGTTCTTGGAGAGGATGGTGAACATGTGAGAGAGAAGCTTGTGGACATACTCATTGTAGAGCAATATTCTCAGACTGAGAAATCCAGAATTCAGAGTTCTGTACAGGCTTTTAGTGACATGAGGAATAGCTCCATAGATGTTGGAATTTCCATAGTGCTCCGAAGACGATGGTGTCCCTCTACTGAAGGAGAGTTCAATATGGTGGAACTAAGTGAGACGGCCAAGATGGATTGGAATCTGCACAGAGCAATGCAGCATAGGAAACCTCTGTCATCAGACAATCAACATTGCAACTTAGACACTGAGCTTCATTCCAAGAAAAGAAGCAGGTTTGGACATGCTATGAATGTAACGGGCCAGCCTGAGTTGGCGCAAGATGCAGTGGTGAGAGCCTTGAAGAGTGTGGATGTTTACAAGGGTTTAGGTTGGGGTCAGGAGAAAGTAGGAAAGAGAAAGGGTGGGGGCCGGGGAGGTTGCCGAATGGAGGTGAAGCTTTCTGCTCCTGAGGATCCAGCACCTGGGGTGGAGGCAGGGACAATGATGATGTCTGTGAATGCAAAGAAGAGCATTCTTTCATGGTTGATGGATGTGGGAATGCTGGTTGAAAACCAAAAGTTGCGCTACATGCACCGCAAGAAGGAGTTGGGATTGGATGGTTGGGTGACATCAGAAGGAGTTCTATGTGGTTGCTGTAAGACAATAGTGACTCTTTCCATGTTCGAGGCACATTGTGGCAGCAAGCTGCATCGCCCATGTGCCAACATCTATGTTGAAGATGGTAGGACTCTCACTGAACTACAAATGGAAGCACTGAGAAAACACAACTCGTCTGAGAGGTCCATTTATTTCCATCCTGCGATGGGTCCAGGGAGGAGACGAAGTGGATCTACAAAAGGAAAAGAACATGCAGCAGATGGCAATGATGACACTTGTGGTGTATGTGGTGATGGAGGGATGCTTATTTGCTGTGATCTTTGCCCATCAACATTCCATCTGACATGCATGGAGCTTGAGGTGAAGTTTCCTCTACTTCGACAGCTTGTTTTCACCCTTGCTCTGTGTTGTTTCATTTCAGTGTCAAAACTATATGTTTTTATTACAGATATAAATTTATACAGAAGATGTTCATGGGATTAAGGTCCATTCAAGTGTACAATGTAAGGCTTATTGCTGAACTGTCCAACATCTATTTTTGTACTGATAGATTAACTTGCTGGTTCATTATGCAGGCTGTTCCAGAAGAGGACTGGTTCTGTCCCAACTGTCGGTGTGCTATATGTGGTGGGCCCCCTGTAAATGCAAATCCTGATGAATTCAATGAGATGGTTGTGCTCTCCTGTGACCAGTGCGAGCAAGAATGTAAGTTTGAAGCTTGAAACTTGGTTTACTTGGACCACTTTGTGCTCATGTTTCTGTGAACTTTAGATTTGTTGGGCTGAGCATTATGATATCTCACTTGTCTTGTTCATTCTAATAATCTGAATGTTGTTTGCATGTTTCAGTCCATTTGAAGTGCTTGTATGCTAGAGGCTTGCCAAAGTTGGATCAATGTCCGACAGGAAGCTGGTTTTGTGGCCATTCATGTGAGAAGGTACTTTGTCAAACCTTGAAGAAATTTCACCTTTTTCTGATTGCATTTCTGAGGGATAAATGAGCATCAATTGAAGAGACGGTGTCTTTCTTCTTTTTTTCTTTCAATTGCAGGTTTTTTGGTACTGTGGTTGTTCCATACTATTAGTAGTGTAGGTTGATCTAGCTAGCTGGTCTTGAAGAGTAATGAGGGTGATGTTGGTGCAGATTTTTCGGGACTTGCGGAGACTGGTTGGCACCAGTAATCCTTTGGAGGATGGGTACTCCTGGACATTGCTGCGATCTCAAGAGGACTTAGAACTTTCAGCAATGGATAAGGAGACGATGGCTGAACAAAAAATCAAACTGGCGATTGCTTTCAGTGTGATGCAAGAATGCTTCAAGCCCATGATTGATCCTCACACCAAAGTGGACATAGTTGCCCATGTACTTTACAATCGAGGGTGAGCCTTGATGACAATGTGATGTTGGAGTATACTGTGGATCATAGTCCTTTTCCTTCAAATTTTTGCAGTTGTCTTCAACCGAGCAACATGGGATGTGTGCCAGTTGATAGATGTGTTATCAACATAAGTGACATCTGAGTAATGTTAAGGTCCTGATAGCTTCTACTGCCCTTGTTTTGATACAATCCTTTGTTGTTGCTCAGGTCAGAAGTCAGTCGCCTAAATTACTGTGGGTTTTACACGCTGATATTGGAAAAAGGAGATGAGCTAATATCGGTGGCTACAGTGAGGTATGGATTGATTCCTTCTCTCTCCTCAGCCTTTCTTGTTGGTAGACTCCACTCTATGAGCAAGTTGCCAGCTCTATACTGCTGGATTCTAGGTCCTTGTCGTTCCCTCTTGAAGAGATATCCAGCTGTAGTAGGATTATCTGTTCTCTGGAGTTCACACTTGAAAAGTGGTGAAGCAGAGCTGGCAAACAGTGTATTCTTGAATGCTTGTATATGGCAGCTTTTTGTTAACAAATGGTGATGGTGCAGGGTTCATGGAGCACATTTGGCAGAAATGCCATTGATTGGAACCCGGTTCCAGTACCGCAGGCAGGGCATGTGCCGTCGTCTCATGAATGCCCTTGAGCAGGTACTTGTTTGTGACTCTCTGCTTTGCTGGGACTCAGGTCAGATGAGAAGTTTCATAAGTGCATTTCTGTGTGTGCTACTGTTCCTGGGTCTCCATGTTAGGTCTAGCCAATGTTGGCAAGACTGCATAGCTCCTTGTGTCAAGACATCATTCAGTAACTGTTGTGGAACCTCTCTGTCTGTTGCTAACCATTCTGGTGTGTTGGAATGCAGATGTTGCAGATGATGGGTGTACAAACATTGGTTCTTCCAGCTGTTCCTGAAATGAGGGAGTATTGGTCAGGGGCATTTGGATTCCAGCCTATGGAGGATGCCCTGAAAAGGATGCTGATTGAAACGAATCTTCTTGTTTTTCCAGGAACATCCATTTTACAAAAACCTTTGGCAAGATTGCCGATGCCAGCAGCTCTTCCAAGTATGTGTCCTGATCTTTCTTAACTTCTTTGATAGGTTTCATGTACAGTACACAAGTGTGTAAACTGTTCTCCATTGAGATTTTAAGATAGAGGTGCAAGTGGCAGCATTGCCTTGTGTCTCACTGGTGGGTAAGAGGTGATTGTGCTCTATTTATTATTACATTGTAATATGGGTATCTTTGTAACCAGCGGAATCTTCCACAAGTTCTAGGACTTTACTTCCTTGCATCCTCATCTGCAGATCTAGAAGGGGAGGCGCATTATCTGCCACAGGACTCTGAGCCATCAGCATTTTGTGCTGCAGTCTCAAAGGGAAGGCCAACTGAGGGTGCAAGGATTAGACAAAGCACAATCAGGCGTGTTGCAGGAGAACTGCAGATTGTGTCTAGTAATGTCCCCAAAGAACACGAGAAGAGAAATTCTGGACTGGACTCCAGTGAATCGTTGGACCCATTGACAGCATGCCAGATTGTTGAGGCTCTGGTGCCGGTCACTACAGTGGAAAATATGGTGTCCTTGCCTGTGATGGACAAATCGATTTCTCCAAGCTATAATCTTTCAGAAAGCTCTCTTGTACATGCCCATGAAGATTTGGATTTGCTCAGCACTGACATGCATGCGACCTTGGAACAATCTCCTGCAGATGTTCCTAGGGCTCAGGTTATCCAGCATCTGCAGAATGGTTCTCAGGGAGACAGGTACCTATGACACCATGATCTTTTACCTGCTTTTGAAGCTAAGGGAAAATGTGCAGAATGTGAAATTTTTATTACTTAGATGGTTTAAAGTCTTGAAAGAAAAGAAGAGGATAATTCTTTGTATTTAAACACTGACGTAACTGCTCTTCATCATTGAACAGATGGAAGTTTTGAGTGCAATTTATGCTGGATTGTAAACTGTTCAGGGATTTGTGTTAAAGATTCACTAAAAACTTGTGTGTGTGAATGCATTGCAGGTATTTGGAAGATGGATGCATGCTGAAAGCATGTGAGGAGGAACTGTGCATGGTAGAACCAGTTGTTGAAACCACTTTTCCCAAGTGTCTGGTAAAAATGAGCCCCTGATGTCCCTTTCATTTCTCATATTGCTAATAAGTTTGGACAGCATCAGTTAATAGTCTTTAGAGGGTTATCATTTGGTTGAAATTCTTGTGTACTGGCATCAGGACACACAGCATTTGATCTATGTGAGAGCACTGGAAATTGATCTTTTGTACTCTAGGTAGAAGCTTTTTCTCCTCTACAAAATACAGATAAGCTTGCACCTGACTGCTGTGGCAGGTGAATACATTTTCTCCTATGGGAGAGGAAGGATGTTTAATGGCCAACATGTCTCCTGACAGACTACCCATAGGTGAGGGTGGGGGGCTTGTTGATGTTCAAGGCAATGTATCTGGTGGAGAAGAGCTGGGAGTAACTTTTGCAAAGCTCACTGCCACATCTCCAGAGGAAGAAAGCTCACTGCCTTCTAATACAAATAGTTTTGTTCCTCTGTTGAAGATTCCCCAGCCAGGGCACCATGTGAATAACACTGGATATCACTTCATGCACGAGAATGGAGGCAGATTAGGTTTTGAGGTTCCTGCCTCTGGTGATACTACAGGGCAGCCAGAAAGTGGAGGTACAACCAAAGGACAAGGCAGTGGGTCCCTGGTGCAGGAATTGCTGAATCTCTGTGGCAATGCTAGGGAGGAATCTCATCCAACACCCAACATGCAGCAGCCAGAGAGTGGGGGTACAACAAAGAGTCACACAGGTAACTGTCCAATTCAAGAAACAGTTTGTGCTTCTCAGGTCTCCTTGGCAAGCTGCTCCAAGGGTGGTATGGAAGTGACTCCTCTAACATCCTGCATGGAGCAGCTAAGCACCATGGGCAATTCATTGCAGGAGTCAATGAGTCCCTCATGCCCTAAGTATGCTATGGAGGGGGCCCCTTTAACAGCCAGCACAGGGGAGCCAGAAATTACAAGGCAGCCCAGTGACACTTCACTGCAAGGGCTGCAGAGTTTATTGGCAAATGCCAAGGACATCCCTTCAACACCCAGCATGGGGCCACCAGAAATTTGTTCTGCAATGATTGGACGAGCAAATGAACATCCAGAAATTGGTTCTGTAAGTCCTTCTAAAGTTAGTTTTTCAGAGAGTGCACCTTCAACACCCGGCATGTGGCAAGCAGAGAGTGAGAATGCAATGGCTGTGCAAGGGGGTGACTCTCCAATGCAGGAGTCAACAAATTACAGTAGGGTTCCAGCAAGTTTCTTTCAGGATGCTTTGGAGGGGGCCTGTTCACTGCATTCCAGCATGTGGTACATAGACATTGAGAGTGTAACAAGCAGGTGACTGTCTGGTACAAGAGTTGGTGAGTCTCTCTAGGACCTCCTCAGCAATTTCCTCTAAGGATGCTATGGAAGGGAGCCCTTCAAAACCTAGTTTGGGGCAGTTAGACAACAGGTGTGCAACAAATTGACAAGTAGGTGAACATGCAGTGCAGGACTTGGTGAGACCATCTATGAGCTCATTCACAAGTTTCACGGAGGGTGCTCCAGAGGTTGTAACTTCAACCCCTATGGTGTACTACCAGAGCAAGCAGTTGATTCTTCACTGCCAGAGTCATTAAGGTCCCCTCATCTTTGTCCCTCACAAAGGAGTTGCATTACAGCTGCCATCCACTCCAGAATATCAAGCATTGGTTGGTGATATTATCACTACTGAAGCATGAGCTACTGGTCATAGTACCCCAACAAAATGGATAGGGATCTGAAGATGGAATGAATCCATTTCCCAGCTGCAGGTCAAAACTTTGTTGAGATTTTCTCCTACACTAGATTCAGAAGATGAGCTGTTGACCTTGCTGAATCACAAGTCAACCTTATATCGGCTTCTTCCCTTCATAGAGCCATGCACAGAAATGTGTCTTGCTTTTGGCAGTTTTGGGAATCAACTCCAAGTCCAGGAATTTTAACCCTGTTCTCTGGGGATCCCATCCGGAATTGTAGATAAGTGACCAATCTGTCTACCAGCATTATTGTACATCTTACCAACCCTAGTGATGTACGACAGAGGATGTCATCAATTTTGTTGACATAAGATAGTTAGGCAGCCATCCTTGAGCAGGAGCCACTAGAGCTAAAATTAGTTCCAATACCTTCCTGCTTCACTCCTCTCGCATTGAGAGGCAAAAAAAAGGAGCTCTTTGAAGAAATGGCGCAATCATAGTGACTATTTTGATTGAACCAATGCCAATTTTGTTCCTCAAACTCAGGGACCCTAGTTTTTTTGTTTGATGTATCAGCACATCATTGTTGTTGATTGCTGAATCACATTGGGAATGCCTAGCCTTTGCTTTTGGACATGAGTGCACAATTTGGTCCTAATTTCAATTTTTTTTGGCTTCCCTATTGTCACTTTTGCTATTTGTGCATTTGTGGGGTGGTTCCATGTTTGGTATCATTATCTTAGATTGGGCTCATCCATTGTAATGGATATTAAAAACATGCCATTGGATTGGGTCCAATTTGTAAAATGGTGAATGGGAGTTTGTTGGTTTTTTCCTGAAGGCAGAAGAGACGTCATGTGTTTGTAAGATTTGTGGATGAACTTTCCAACTTTGAACTGGTAACCGATTTGTGAATGTAAGCAGCTGGAGACTAAGCTGTATCTTTAGGCTTTCTTTTGTTTTAAGAATCAATTTCCATTTTGCATTCAAATCACCTAACTAAGTTTCACAATGTACGTTGTTTGATCATCTCTCATGGTTTTGTTTGAACTTGCACAGCACCATTCTGCATGACAAATATACTTTTTGGGTTCAAAGTCTAGTAAACTTTGCACTTGTGAAATCCATGCACAATGGGTCTGAAATATTTTTGGCAATGTATGATTAATTGTCAACTTTTCATCCATTTACATTTTCCTTGGTCACTTAATAAACAGCCTGCATTCCTATACTAACATAAAGTGGATGAATTATTATCCATTTTTTTAGCAACATAGGATTACATTTCAACTTTTCATTCATTCAATTTTTTTTTTTTTTTTTGGCTCTTTCAAGCTTGGCACTATAAATCACAATCGGGTTTAGGATTGAAACTATGTATGGTTAACACATAGTTATAATAATTTATGTTCTTGTTTGCACATATATTTTCACCTTTTTATTTTCTATGTATAATTGGTATGACATAACATTCTCTTACGATGAATTTCACACACATAAACTATGTCAAAACTATTCAAAATTAAAATATCAATCTTCTTCGCAATTTTATTTCATGAAACTTTATATTTAGGGTTTAGGGTATATAAGAAAAATCAACAAATTTATACACCTGGTTCAAGTGTGTAGCCAAAAAATATAGAATGATGTTCTTTAAAAATGTAATTTCATATTTAAATTGTAGCCAAATTTGGCTAAATCTTCCAGTGGATTGTCACCACTTTGGCTAGCCATCACAAAATTGACAAAAAAACACACTGCTGTTGAGGGCTCTCAATCTCCAGTGTAAATGGGCCCTAATGAAGGGTTTCAGTCCCAAAGTAGGTCAGCTTTTGCTTGCTCTGTCCATCTCCAGTGTAGAGGTACACTAATGCAGGCTCATAGTCCCAAAGCGTAGCTCTTTTTGTTAATACTGTTTGAATCTCCTTGATTAAATCCACATGGCCATGGTGTAAATCCATGAAAGCCATTATGTCATCGTGCGTGTCAGGCACAGGCCATTCATTGTACCCATTTCAGTGCAAGTTCAGAAACTTGGGCTCACCCAATTTCCTCACTGGGCACAATGGCCTGTACAAGGCATGCTCCAGAATACAAAATTCGTTTATCATGATGGTGAACAGAAACACAACAATAGTCTCGCTGAAGCACATGACTAGCATAGGTGCAGATAGTTAAGACACAAAATAGTTCTCATATTCACACCTTGAACCAAAATGAAGGTTTTACATAAACAGTAGAGGAACATATAGGTCGACTGAGAACCTTTGAACTCATCAAGGAGGAAGAGTGAGAAAATTATCCCATTGTTGAAAATAATATGCTGTGATGTAACAATTGCCCAAAGAGGAAAAATAGATCATGGAGAGTGTTGGTGATTGATACCCACATGACTATTATTTACCTTCTCCCATACACCATTCACAACCCAACCACCTCTACTTTAAGAAAGGGAAGGGTTGCAAGAGAGCGTACAGAGAAATCGAAATCTCTTGTTGCCTTGTCACAAGGATTTTGATCCTGGTAATTGGGTGGATGTAATGAGCATAATAGCTGCTGCTGATTGACTCACAGAGGTAAGTCTGTTTCAGCAGCAGGCTGTGGTTCTACATGATGTCTGGACAATTCTCCCACGCCTGTCTTTCCCGAGCTTCCCAGTATGTGCCTTTGTAAACCCAGGAAGGTTCCATGTCCCCATTGTCAACAGTTTTCACGTCTGTCACTCCTGGTTCTCTCTGCACACCAATAGAAGAAGAAGATCACTCCAGTTGAAAACAAACCTCTTATCCATGAGAAAACAAACTCATTGGAGAAAAGAAAAATGCCTTGATAATACAGTGAAAGTAACCATCATGTCAGATCCAGCCTGATCACAACAAACACAACAAGAAAGAGTATGGTCATAACCTTGTGAATGCCACTCACAAAGTATCAGTCAACCCATCACCTTCATCATGACATTACATCCCCCTGACTTCATCAGCTCCAGATGGATGATGAGTATAGACAATATTATCTTCACAAGTGTCTTGAGAATCTCTAAATAAGAACTCTCAACCCTAAATATTTATCTATGCTGCTTGACAAGCCAGTGGCCAAATATAACTGCGAGTAATAAAAGAGTTAAAAACCTGGCCAAACCACATGTCCTGCCATTCCAAGCCTTGCTCCTTGCGAGTTCGACGGGCCAATCTTTGCTTCTCCTCCAGACGCAGCTTCTCAGGTGTAGCTTTTTCCAAGTCTCCATTCTCCTGTGTGAAGAAGCCCAGCATTATCCACAAAGAGGGAACTTCCATATGGGTCAATTTCCAAGAATGAAGAAAGAAGCATTGAGAATGGCATACTTCTCAGGCCACTTTGGAGACTGGAAAAAGTTTCACCATATAAAGTCACAGGCATAGAAGAAGACAAAATCTAGTACATGACCCATTGATTACATACATGGAAAGCAGTAAGGGGAGGCTCATAACAGGTTGACAGAAAAATGGATATTACCAGAGCACGTTGGTCAGGTCGAAACCTTGAGTCAGTGGGGGGTAGCACCTCTGCCAACTTGGGTGTCAAGTCTGTTCATATGAACAGGAGACAATAAGACTAAAGTTACTGTCAAAGGATCTGTTACAATTTTGATGAGAATTGCAAGTTCAGATCAAGAAAAATGTGGAGACCCAAATCCACAGATGGTCCTGTCAAAGGCTACCTGCTGCCTGCAGTGATCCTAAAAAATTGCAAAGCTAAAAGAATGACTCACCATTAAGGCCAAGAGTGAAGGCTGTGAAGCAATATTGTTGATGGTAATCTTCAATCATCTCTGGCGCCTTCCAAAGAAGCCACACATCAGGGCCATTCACATCAAAGTTGGTGCATGCCTCTGGACATGCATAAATTCGGTCCATGTAGTTGCCAAATAATGTGTACTGTGGTGCACCAACAGCATCATAAATCTGAACAAGTGAAAGCCAGTTTCATCAGCATTAAGAACTCATGAAGCAAACTGGATCCAAAAGCGAGATATGAAGGAAACAAAAACTACTGACTAGATCACTACTAAGAATGGACAACAAATCCACTTTTTGCAATCAAACTTTCAGGGCTGGTTTGCAACTACAGAAAATGATGAGTGGAAAGAGTGTCAGTTACCTTGCCACTGATGTGGCACTGTTGTTGACTTGTTGCTTTATGAAAACGCACTCGAGCCATCTCCCCAGTGCTATGGTTTCGAACCAAAACCTCTCCATAGTTGTCAATCCACAATTTCCCTACGACCACATTGTGGATACATAATGTTGCTCGGTTCCATGTGATGTGATCCCCAAATTTGGGTATCTTCAAATGGACCACTCCATTACATAGCACCTGCAGATTCAATGGAAAATTGTTGCCTAAACAAAAAACACCCAAGTTGATAACCTGAAAGCATAGGATCAATATCCAAATCCAAAATCACTTCTGCAGAGCACACAGAAAATTATTTTGCTTGTGAGTGAGTTTTACAGAGAAATCCAGAGAACAAAAGGCTTTGAAGGAAGGAGACTCACCTCAATGCTTCTCCCCCAGAACTTGTTCTTGATCTCAATTTCACCATAACACTGGTACGTCGCACTATTACTCTCTGTATGGAATGCAAAAATTGGAGGATGGTGGCTGACCTGCATATACCAGGTCTACAGAAAATTAGCCCTTCTATTTCTTCTCACTCATTTCAATTCATACTTGATGTAGCTAGACTTGATTTCTCAATCACCAACTTCATGTTACTCACAGACTATTTTGTCAGAGAAAAACAAGCATAATATGTAGATATCATTATGCAAAAACTTCTCCAACCTGCTCAGCAAGAAACCAGGAGGAGCCATCTTGAAACTCATAGGTTTCCCCCAGCAACGGATTGAAGGGTTTAGCATCGCGATGGATGCTGCCATGATAACTTGCACAGGCAAAAGCAGTTGCATACAGCAGACGCTCCAAAGAATTCTCCTTGTGGACCGCTTGCTCCAACAACTCCCTGCTTCAGAAGAAATAGCTGCTTAAGAACTCGCCCAAAGATAATGTCTCATAAATCCTCTGTCAAATGGTAACTAGGCACGAATGGGAATAATGCAGTGCAAACTGCATACTGAATGTCCAATGGCCAACACTGGCATTTTGACTCACTATTTTGCACAAGTGGCCATTTTCTTCTTCATGGGTAGAAGGAATCTCAGATAATGAAAGGGAAAGGTAGCAGATTGAAAACACTTATCAAATCTTCTCTTCTGATCATGAAGAATGGAAGAGCAGAAGCGTTGAGCTACAAGATATGGAATTGAATAAATCACCTAAATTGAAGCTCTTCAGCACATTTCTGTAAAACAGAAAGAGGCTCGTTGATGGTGGCAGGCATGGTGATGTGACTTAAATCTCTGCCCACTGCATTCTTGAGGACTGTCCATACACTGAAACCTCGAGAAAGTGGTCTAGGTGCTGGTAATCTGCAGGCAAAATGGCCAACCACATCGATTCAAAGACAACCAAAATTCACAGCAACAGGGATCATTTCAGAAGAGACAATAAGGGATTTCTCACGACTTGCTTATTATCCATGTGCTCAGTGACAAGATTTTGACACTCAAAATTCCCAATTAGATGGACCTTCAAAAAAACCTTCTTACTAAAGATACTAGCTTATGAAGAACAAATGGGCAGGAATTAGATTTAATAAGATGGTCCAAAATATCAAATCCAGAAACTTATGGAGATCCATCCATACCCAAAAAATGAGGTTCACATGATTAGGATTATACTAGGTAAACAGTGTTTTAAAGAGCAGATGAGTTGCAAAGCACAGCCAACTTGAATGTCTAACTTGTGAGTTGGAAGCTTGTTTGAAGTGAGGAGCATATGAACCAAAATTAGAATTTAGGGTTTAAGGGCTAAATTCTTGGTTCTTTACTTGGCAAGAAATTTCACAAGAGAACTTACCCCTTAGACATGAGATTTAGAGAGAAAACCCAATCTTCATTTGTTACATTTATAGCCCAAGGTTCTATGGAAAATGTACACATGGATCAAAGGAGCAATCCAGTAATGAATAATGAGGGGAGGAATTGGGGGGGAACGCCTTTCAGATACAAAAGGGCAGATATGGAAGGCTCAGATACACAACTCAAGGGGGAAGGAAATGAACTTTTGAAAAAGCAAGCTGACCTTGTCCTGGGCTGCTCAAAATCTTCTCCTTCTGCCTCTGACAAAATGTCTGTGTCACCAGTGTAGTCTCCTTCCTCAGGAGAATCTGGGATACCATCAACCCTCTCAGCCAAGCTTTCTTGGCTTTCAAGAGTAGTGACTCGTGCCAAATACTCATGCTGATTTAGTACCTCTAGTGCTTCAAAGTATTCCTGCCAGAGAAGAGGCGTAAGGTCAAGTTGATTATATATAGTGTGGCCAACCATCACCCTAATTGTAGGCTGGCTGTCAAAGATTCACAAGTCTCGGAAATGAAACAGTTGGGGAAGCCCATTTGAAGATGAGCAGAATATATTGCAAGAAACACTTGTGGTTTAGCTCTTTTACTTTTATGCAAGATGTTTGGTAATACCTCATTTGTAACCTCAGTGGGTACAATGGAGATTTCTTCCTCAGTGTCATCACCTTCATCATCACCTTCCTCGCCATCTTCTCTGTCTGACAGGTTCTTCTTAACCCCACACACACACTCCTTCTGCACCCAAAACCCCCAACACCACATAACTGACAGATGATTAAAAAGGAACTAGGAACCTATCAACCAGCTTGACAACAACAGACTCAACAGTTCAAAATGGTTTCAACTTTCCAAAACAAATTTACAATAACCATGAGGTTCCTATGAAATTGCAAGTGAGATGGTGAAAGAAAAATCCAGCAATCAGGCACCTGAAAGCGTTCCTGCAATTTCAAAAAGGCCATGCGATCCTTTCGCAATTGTGGCAGGGTTGCCAGTGATTCCTGTAGAACAGCGTTTTCTGCCTCCAGCTCAAGCACCCTTTGAATCTCTTCTTTCAATGCCTGTCCAACCCACCGCCGGCACAAAGACCAATTCTTAGCATGGATCACACTTCAAGCATCAGTGTTTCTCTTACCTCTGATTGATTACCTGTGTGGTGTGTGGGAAATAAGTCTGAAGAAACTCAACTTACATCAGTGAATGTCTCCTGCATCCGATTCCAAGCTGCATGAAGGGACCCTTTTGCTAGGAACCCTCCTCCTCTCCCGGTTGAGTTTTCCCCATCCAACAACTTGACTTCCTTTCTCCTCAGGTTTGCAGCTCGAGACAGTTTAGACACTGACCCATTTGATGGTATTGCCTCCTGCTTTGGATGAATTGATACATTATTATTACTTTCTAAGTTTTTTTTGATAGAGTTTGTCTCAGGTTCTGGACAAGATGTTGCCCGGGTGGTGGTGGTGGTCATGCAGGAGAAGTCACTCCCCCTGTCTCCTTTCCAGTTCTTAGACCCCAATTCTGTGTCTGATAGATGACCACTTCCATGGACAGTCATCTTTCGTCCAGGAAAGCATTCAGCACCTATACAGCTCCCATCACGAAGAAATTCATCATTGGGATCATCAAGTGATAATGACAGGCTCCTGCGCCGTTCTCGTTTGAATTTCTTCTCACCTGTTACATCTACTGCCAATGTAGATTTATGAGACCTGCAGGAGATGGATACAACAACAAGAGAACATGGTTAAGTGCAACAATGCCACCTCTATTTATGAACAAGCAAGAAGGTGACTGCAAAAACCAACACATACATTGAAACTGACAGTCTTCACTTCATGTCTCAAATCCCCCCCCTTGAAACTGAAAAAGAGTGAAAACAGTAACCTGATACTAATACTGCTGGAGACTTTGCTGTTCTGATATTCACTGTCACTTTTCCACTTGAAGAGAGAACGTGAAACTGATCTTTGATGCACACCATTTTCTTGTGAACTTGAGGGCGGTGGTGAAAGCATATGCCTGGCACGCACATCTGGATCACTGGATCCTAAATCTGGCGATGAAAGCTTGTCATCACTTGGTATCACAGGATGTTGTGAGACATTGTCTGCAACAAACATGCCGTTGGATCTCCAAGTCGCCTCAGGCAAACTTGGCAGAGTGGACAACACTGTACCGGTCATGGGTACCCCTGAGGGATTGGCAAATCCCAGCACTCCTGAGATTGTTGATATTGACTGTTGTAAGGCTTGCAACTGTTGTAGAAATTCTGCACAGGCAATAGGAGAAACAAATACTTATCATCTGAGTATCACTAGTAGCAAACTGCACACATTTTTGTGGTATCTGCACTAGACACATACCAGCTTTTTACTGACATAATTTTATCTCATGCTGTTATGGTTGGATGCCAGTGACCAAACCATAGGACACACATACCCACTACCATGTGCACTGTGGAAGCTGACGTGAGAGGACTCATTTGAAGAGAAAAGAAAACAGAGGATCAATACCCCTAACTAGAGACCTGGCAGTTTAGTAGCAGCCCTGAGGCATCCCAGGCCCTTTCTTTCTACTCTGCAGAAAGGCAATGGAACTTCCAAAGATCACAGAAGTGGTGACCAGGAAATACCACGCCGAGCAGGCTCCACATCCTGAAGGCGTCCTGCTATCCTTCTGTTGAGCTCCTTATCTTGCTCCTCCCAGTCGCCTCTCACATGCTGTATATTGAAAAGGCGACAATGTTCAGCTATTTGCATCAAACTCAAAGCAGCATACAGGATAAAGATCATCAAGCCTTGTTTTGTTTCTGCTTTTTTTGTTCAGATTCTCTGCTTATGAAGTTTTTTTGAGTCCAACTCTTGGCAGTGAAGAAGAAATCAGTCCTAGAAGATTACACATCAGGGTGTGTAATTGGCCCTGATGCATAATCAGCATGACAAAAAGGATGTCACTTGTTTGGCTTCATGTTACCGAGGGTACAGATTCTTGAGGCAGCAAATGGCACCCCAAAGGCACAGCACCCACTCCTGCTTTTTGAAGAGACTTGTTGATTGTGTGCAATGATTCTTGTATGGTGTCCAACCATGGCTGTGCACCCACCAATGCATTCACAAGGCTCCCCCACCCACCACGAATTCAGCTGATTTATCTTCTTACAGGTAACAAAACAGATCAGTGCCAGCCCTCTCACTCGCTACAGAAATGTTCTACTTCACACTTTTCACTTCACCAAGAATGAGGAGCAAAAGGTTTTGCAAGTCACAATCATGTGATGTTGTCATTGAGTCAGTAATGTCATCATCATTAGACAATCAGTGATGCCCTCTGAAGAAGAGGGAGGAGTCTCTGATAATCCCCCAAGATAATTTACCTACCTGTCGATAGTCACGGTTTATGGTTCGAAGATGGTAAACAATCGAGCCCTTGATGATCTTGAATTGCCGCTCCTTGCTTGTTGCAGGAACAATTGTTGCTCCCTGTTGTTCATGATGCCCACCAGCAGCAGCAGATGTGTAACACCTCAGTCAACAGGAATTGAGGCAATCTGACAGATGAAATTCACACCAAAAACCCAACAAAAATTGAACAGAGAAGGAGAAGGAAAGGAAGGAAGGAATGGGGTGGGGATGCTCACAAGTAGGTTAATGCATCCAGGTCCACCAATCTGGTCTGAGTTTTTGTAGTGAAGAAGAAGACCTGCAGGATGAACCACAAACCAGCGGCGACGCCAGCGTTTGAATCTGCCAGCCCATATAAGAACCCAACCTGCTGGAGGCTGTCCACTAGCATGTATACCACTGCTACTGGAGCGTTTATGCCATCTGCGAGGATCATAGATGCGCCTGTTCATCATCACCCCCCCACACATGATACAAAGCCATCATCATCAAGCAAGCAAGCAAGCAAAGCAGGGTTTTGAGGAATGAAGCTCCATCATCAGAATGTAACAGCAGCGGGATCCCATCTTTTGTGAAGTGCAAAGCTGGGTGACTAGGTAAACTACTACTTACCTGTTTGACTGTGCAATGTCCTTTGATTTCATGGAGGATGACCGTCGCCGTCTTCTCCTTGGTTGCAATGCCATCATCTCCATTCTAAGGGTTTCTAAGGGTTCAGATTTCGTGGAAAGAAAAGGTCACGCGCAATTGTTGAAGAATCCAATGGTGTTGCAATTTGTTTGATTCTTTTTGTGCTCAATTGAGGTAAATACAGTACTGCAGCCACAAATTTCTTTTGGCTTTTTAAAAAAAAATGAAAGGAAAATTTGCTTGATCTCTGCAAAGTTGCAAACTACAAAATCATCAAAATTCTCAGAGGATGTTGCGTCTCAAAAGCCTGTTTCCACAAAAATTCTTCTTCTCGGAGGAGGACAACAACAACAGTTGCTGCATTGCCAATGTCATCACGAAGAACTCGCAGAGCTTCTTGCACGGCACGGCGATGGCGTGAAAGTTCCTTCTCGGGAATCCGCGAAGAATTGGGTGTCTCAATCTCTTCATCCCTATCTACACCTCAGAAAAGAGCACATGGTTGTATCCTTTGCTCCGATAACCCCTTTCCTTCAACTCCGATCGAGTTTCTCACACATATTCGATGATGATCGGTGTGCCTCCTCATCCTTGTCCTCTTCTCTAACTTCCGAGGATTTACATTGAGGATCGCGATCTACCTACTTCTTCCCACACATAGCCGTTGATAGCTTTCTTTCCGTTTGCTCTCTTGATCCTCCTAATTGCAAGCTTTCTGAAGCTTCCAAGACCACGACAGATGAAGATGAAACGAAACTCAATCAAATGCTCATATATCCAGGAGAGGGGGTGGGGGTGGGGGGGGAACACACAAGGTCTCTTCTTCCGTTGTCTGGAACCGTTGCTGTTGTCGGTACTGTTATTCCTGGCGGCAAACAAACACCCAAAGTTTTCAGCTTCACTTTCTCCTCCTCACGTTGTTGTTGTTGTTGTTGTTGTTGTTGTTGCTTTATTTTGGGCATCACCCGATCTCGTCGACCTCCTCTTCAATCGCAAGTTCACCCACGACAGACGAAGCGCAACCCATCACTGAGCTTCGGATCGGGGAGCTTCAATGGATCGGTTTTCCGCTATCCGCTGCTGCTGGGGGGAGTCGCGGACCGTCCTCGACGCCGCGAGAGGTCCGTTCGTCGCCGCTGCTGCGTGCGGGGAGCGTTTGCACTTCGGCGATGGCGGAAAAAAGAAGAGGATGAAGCGGCTTCCATCTTTTACGCATCTTTTTCCTTCTTTTCAAAATCCCATGTCGTTTTCGTTGGTCAGTCGGGTATCTTTCAATTCTTCTTTTTTTTTTTTTTTCCCTCCTCGCACCCGAGCCAGGCACGTCGGCCGCCCCCAGAAATCCAGGTCCTGAATCACGAGCCCTGAATAGTCGAGGTCCTTGATCGCGAGGTCGGGATGAATCACGTGCCCTGAAGAATAATCGAGGTCCCGAATCCCGAGGTCCGGTTAATGTAAACATGCACAGACCCCCGGAGGTTATCAGGGCGGTTCTTTA